>Ga0209430_1000110_pt1 | contig 124559 bp, 121 predicted proteins | sample BarGraIncub1133A_FD_184504 | JGI IMG/M metagenome (GOLD analysis project Ga0209430, IMG submission 184504) | Arctic peat soil microbial communities from Barrow, Alaska - Barrow Graham LP Incubations 11-33A (SPAdes) (version 2) | ecosystem: Environmental > Terrestrial > Soil > Wetlands > Peat...
AAGATGAGATCTCTCATAGAGTAATCTAGTAAGACCCCTTGTAGATCACAAGGTTGATAGGCCAGGTGTGTAAGTCTAGTAATAGACTCAGCTGACTGGTACTAATAGGTCGAGGGCTTGACTTAATTAGTTAGCACTACGTGCTAACGACATTCATTCTAAAATACACGCTTTCTTCTGTTAAGTTTTGAAGGAACATCCTTCAAAAATCTGGTGACGATAGCTAAGGGGATCCACCTGTTTCCATACCGAACACAGTAGTTAAGCCCTTATACGCCGAAAGTACTTGCTTGGAAACGAGCTGGGAGGATAGGTAGTTGCTGGTTAAAGCAAAAAGCACTCATTTTATGAGTGCTTTTTATTTCGTATCCTATGTTTGGTCGTTTCTGAGATTGATGAGAATGCTTTAGATGATTATTTATTACCAAATGCCATGATAAAAAAGTGGCTACTGTATTTTGAATTGAATTCTTTCTCAAAATTTTTAATTGCAATTAATTGATCCTCATTCAAATTGGCAAAGTCAATATTCTTATTCGTCATAATAATAATCTCCTCCTACATATACGATAGTGATTATTATGATATCCTAATATTTTAAGAATATGCATGTTAAGATATAAAATGCAATAAAAAAGCTGGGACATTTTATATCTTGTCCCAGCTTTCTTTTATTGCACCAGAAATCTTCATGTCACTAACGCAGCACAACGAGATATATAAATAGCTTTCTCGATTCCAAGTAAGAACGATTAGGCCTTCTGCCTACGTTTGAGGAATGACACAAGGCAGTCTTCTCTTATTATCGGCGGTTGCTACAATTTAATACATTTTTCATTTTATGTTGAACCATATTTTGGATGGCAGTGCGAGCTGGTTTTAAGTATTGGCGAGGGTCAAAATCACCAGGATTTTTTGCAAAGTGTTCGCGGATTGAAGCCGTCATGGCTAATCTTAAGTCAGTATCAATGTTGATTTTACATACACCGAATTTACCAGCTTTGAGCAACATATCTTCAGGTACACCTTGGGCACCTGGAATGTGTCCACCATATTCATTACATTTTGCTACAAACTCAGGCAGTACGGTAGATGCACCGTGTAGTACCAATGGGTATCCAGGCAATAATTTAGAAATTTTTTCTAAACGGGCATAATCAAGACTTGGATCTCCCTTGAATTTGTAAGCTCCATGACTAGTTCCGATAGCAATAGCTAATGAGTCACAACCTGTACGCGCAACAAATTCTGCTGCTTCGTCAGGATCAGTATATGTAGCATCTTTAGCACTTACTTTTACAGAATCTTCTACACCAGCGAGTTTACCGAGCTCAGCTTCAACAACGACACCATGAGCATGAGCATATTCTACAACTTTTTTTGTCAATGCAATATTTTCTTCGAAAGCATACTTTGAACCATCAATCATAACAGAACTGAAACCACCATCAATACAGGACTTACAAACTTCAAAATCTTCGCCATGATCAAGGTGTAAAACAAGGGATAGACCAGAGTCTTCCATTGCTGCTTCTACTAATTTAGTAAGATAGATATGCTTGGCATATTTCCGGGCACCTGCAGATACTTGTAGAATAAGTGGAGCTTGTTCTGCCTTGGCGGCATCAACAATACCCTGGATGATTTCCATGTTGTTTACATTGAAAGCACCAACTGCATATTGACCTTCATAGGCTTTTTTAAACATTTCTTTAGTAGTAATTAATGACAAAATAGTCCCTCCTCAATAATTCTATAATGTGGGATTTAGTGTTCTTTATTATAACATATATAGTTATAATAAAGTATACTATTGATAAATTATCAATATGCCATTGATAATTTATCAATAGTATATAGCGTTATATGAAATTCAATACATTGACCAAATTCAGTAGATCAATGGGTAGCGGACTTGAGACATCAATGATCTTGCCTGAGACGGGATGGTTAAAGCAGAGTCTTGCGGCATGCAGAGCTTGGCGTCCAATACATTCTCTTGAACCACCGTAAAGGTCATCTCCGAGTAGTGGATGCCCAATATGTGATAAATGAACTCTGATTTGATGAGTGCGACCGGTTAGGAGTGTTAGCTCTATTAAGCTGGCGTTATTTAAATGTTTAAGCACCTTATAGCAGGTGGTAGCGTGCTTTCCACTATCGTGAACCATGCGCTGAATAATACTATCAGGATGTCTAGCAATCGGTGCGTCAATAGTGCCTTCAGTCGGTATTATTGTCCCTGAGGCCAGTGCTAGATATTGGCGCTTGATCTGTTTTATATTATTGTGGGATAGCAAGTGTTGAATATGAGGCTGTTTTGCAATAAGCACTAGACCTGAGGTGTTACGGTCCAAACGGTGAACAGGATGAAAATTATAGGGTAGTTGCTTTGTTAAAAAGTAATGGATAACAGCATTGGCCAGTGTTGATAAATGTTCTGAGGTTGTAGGGTGTACTAGCATGCCTGCGGGCTTATCAATGATGAGCATATGCTCATCTTCATAACAAATGGTAAGTGGCAGCTTTGTTGGTACAATAGTACAGGGTTGACTCCAATTTACAGTGATCCTATCCCCAGGATGTACAATATGATTAATAGGTATAGTCTGGCTATTTACTGATAATGCTCCTGAGTGTTTGATTTTTCGCCAGATAGTAAGGGAGAAACCGATATGACGGCGTAGAAAGTCTTTGATAGGCATAGGGGTGACTGTTTCAGGCACTAAAAAATCCAGCATGGTAACTCCTTTTAAGTATGTTGCAATATATAGTATTTACCTAATCAAAAATTATATTAAAATTGATTCGACATATACCATAATCTCTGGTTTCAAGAAGTATGCAGAAAAACCCTTTATACGTGCTAAAAGGGCAATCGATTGATCGCCCTTTTAGCAAAAATGCTTATTTTACATTAAGTTTTGTGTCATGGTTATTAAGTGAGAAATATGTTCCCGCTCCATAGTTAAAGACTCCTGGAAGTAATCACTCATAGGATTGCCACGCAAACTAAAAATATGTTCCAATCGATGATGATGGCGTATTAGAGTCAGTAGTAAAAATAATAAACAAACACGATGCAAGTTAAATTGCCGTTCTCCACGACTATTTTGTACGTCTTGTATTTTTGTGCTATACTTTCTCATAGCAGAACTCATGGCTTCATCATGCATGCCTATTAGATGTATAACGTCCATATAGGCATCCCAGTGGTTTACTGACATATCATCAAGACTGTCACGCAGCGTGTCACTGGCTTGTTCGGCGGCTTCTAGAGTGGTATACATTAAATCTAATTGCTCAATAGCCTCGGCGTGAAGCATACCAATGTGCTCTAAATCCATTGACATGGGTTTTCGGGTATGTGTTCTTTTCAAAATGCTAACCTCCTTAAAACAAAGAAATTTGCCATATTTTATGCTGTAGGTGTATAGAATGTGAAAGTTTAGCTAATAATTTACAGATTATCAATGTGATTTAGGACCAATGAATCGAATCATTTTGATTGGTACCATCATAGAAAGTGGTTTGCGCTTCATGCAGATATTAACAATAATAAAATCGCAACCAACATGACATAGGGTACCGCAAAATGATTCTCGGCGACATATGCTGGCATCAACTGAGAATATGACATCAGTGCCTAACATACACATTAGGCGATCTTTAAAAGAAGTTTCAGGATATGCGTATGCTTTAGGTGGCATACAGTCGGGGTGTATCATTGGTTGATCCATATGGTTACAGCATTCTTCCATTTCATCATGATACCAATGTGGATATTTGCCATCCATAATTTTCGATAGCCTCCCTTAGAGATATTTTATTTGAGTATCTGATACATCATATGAAGATCAGAAACATAATGATACTATATAAATTGTCTGTGAAAAATAAATATTGTTGTAATAACGTGCAGGAAAAAAGAATTTTATTCCGAATTTATAAGTGTTAACTGCTTATGATGAGGTGATCACTATGGAATTAATGCAAAATAGTAATTTTATTGTATTGGGATTTTTAGTTTGGTTGGTTATCGCTCCTAGGCGGAATAGTTCTAGATATGGTGAACTTTTCTTGGCATATATGACGACTTTGCTATGTAGCTTAGTTGGTAGTACTGAAATTATTATGGTCAAGCCGGTGGCCTTTTTCTTTACGATCGGCGGGGTTTTAGCATTTTTTTGTGTCGTAGTGAGCAAGACAGTTACGGTAGGGATTAGGAAGTAAATATTATAAATGGAGGGCTATATTATGGCTAAGGACTGTTCTTTCGATGTTGTATCAGAGGTGGATCTGCAGGAAGTGGATAATGCTGTAAATCAGACAATAAAAGAAGTTGGTCAGCGTTTTGATTTTCGTGGTAGTAAATCTAAAGTTACTTTAGAGGGTCTTCTGATTAAGGTGGTTAGCGATGATGATCATAAACTGAAAAATGTTGTTGAAATTTTAGAAGCTAAAATTATTAAACGTAGTATTTCTTTAAAAAATTTAGATTATGGTAAAGTAGAATCAGGCTTCAGCGGAACGTCACGTCAGATTATTACTGTTAAAAAGGGAATCGACAAGGATAAAGCTAAAGATGTTATCGCTTATATTAAAAATAACAAGTTCAAAGTTCAGGCACAAGTTCAAGATGATCAAGTAAGAGTAATAGGTAAAAATAAAGATGATTTGCAAAATGCGATAGCCCAATTAAGGCAACATGATTTTGGTATTGATTTGCAATTTGTTAATTTCAGGTCGTAATGAAAAAAGCTTCCGCGTTTGCGGAAGCTTTTTTTACGGAAGCAGAAAGTATAACACTTTCTAAGGTTCCAAGTAAGGGCAACTAAGGCTTGGCGCAAGCCAAGTTTTCTTTATGGAATCAGATTAGACTTTATCATTTGTTAGTCCTAGCATATCTAGTATTTTCAGACTCAAGCTGAGGATAATAGATACGATCGTGGCCAGCGCCATACCTTTCATGGTTACAGTACCCAAGGTAATACTGGCACCGCTGATGCCAAGAATCAATACGATAGATGTTAAAATAAGGTTGCGAGCACGGCTATAGTCTACCTTGGATTCAACCAGTATTCGTATACCTGAAGCTGCAATGACTCCGAATAATAAAAGAGAAACACCGCCCATGACTGGGACCGGGATACTTTGAATGGCAGCAGCCAGTTTACCGACAAAGGAGAGAATGATGGCCAGTATGGCAGCTCCACCGATAACATAGACACTATAAACTTTGGTAATGGCCATGACACCAATATTTTCACCATAAGTGGTATTAGGAGTGGAACCAAAGAAGCCTGAAATGATTGTGGATAGGCCGTTACCTAGTAATGACCGATGTAGTCCAGGATTTTTTGTCAAGTCATGGCCTACAATGTTGCTTGTGACAACTAAATGACCGATGTGTTCGGCGATGACGACTAAGGACGCAGGCAAGATAATGGCAATGGCATTAAAATTAAATTCAGGAGTATAGAATGTGGGAACCGCGAACCATGGGGCAGCAGCAATAGGAGCTAAATCCACCAGTCCTAGAAAAAAGGACAAGACGTAACCAGTAAGCACGCCAATGAGAATAGGGATGATTGCCCAAAAGCCGCGAAACATAATGGAGCCGAGAATCGTCACGGCCAATGTAAACATAGAAACAATAATGACGTTCGCATTTAATGTTTTGGCTGTAAGGCCAGCCATATCGGCAGCAACAGGTGCGAGCTCGAGGCCAATAACAGCAACAATGGCTCCCATTGCCGCATGTGGGAAAACGACATCAATCCATTTTGTACCAACAAGACTAATAATAAGGGAAACAAGGCAGAAAACAACACCGGCAGCAATGAATCCGCCTAATGCCGCATTATAACCGTACAGCGGTAAAATGATAAATACTGGTGAAAGGAAAGCAAAGCTAGAGCCAAGATAGGCGGGAATTTTACCTTTACAAATAAATAGGTATAAGAGTGTACCAATACCGTTAAATAACAAGATTGTTGCTGGATTAACTTTAAATAAAATAGGCACGAGAACAGTGGCGCCAAACATGGCAAAAAGATGCTGCAGGCTAAGGGGAAACGTCTGTAGTAAAGGCAATTTTTCCTCGACTTGAATAATACGTGTATTCATAAAAGATCTCCTTACTTACCTTTGGCACACAATTCCGCAAATAAAAAGACTCTTACCAGAGTAAGAGTCTTAAAGGGCAGGACAGACAAAGTCTGATCACGGCTAAGCCATTGTGCACCTTATTAGTCTCTCTGGACTAACTTAAAGGTTATTTTATCAAAATGTACCATAAAATATGCAGTTTGTCTATAAAATTTATAAATAAATGGTTAGGTAAATAGTTTAGTTTAGTTTACAATAAGATAATCGAGCAATAATCTCTATGAAGAATAGGCTGAAAGGTGAGCAAAGTGTATGGCTAAAAAGACAGATAGGCAAGAAATAAAAAAAAAGCCAGGTGCAGGGCAAGAAAAAGCAAAGATTTATGTTGATGAATTCTATTTTCGTCATGTAGATCATTTGGAACGCTTGCGGCAGGAATATGAGCAATATCAGGCTGTGGAAAATAAATTAACAGCAATTAGTCATTTAACATATGAAGAAATTGACTATATACCGCTCATGGTGAGAGGACTTTTTGCAGAAAGAGTAATACCTGATTTTTCATATATGATGGATGATGCACGGGTTGCAGCTGAAGGTGAATTTTTAATGCCTATTATCATACGTATTATTTTAGTGGTAATTTTGTTATATAGCTTACTTATCGGGCAAAATACTGTGGTATTGTGGGTGTCTGGTGCTGGTATATTTGCTGTACTTATCATGTTAGTTTTGATGATACAACAGCGTCATAGTTTTATTGAAAGAGTATTATTACAAAAACAAAAAGAGATAGACAATAAAGTAGCATATGAACGAAAAAAGATTGAAGAAGAGAAAAAAAAATTCGAGGAAACTGAAAATGAACGGATCGTGATTATTGAAGGATTATTAAAAGGTGAAATCAATTCAATATTTGTTAAGATTGAGAATGTGTTGAATAAAGTTAAATTTTCGTTTCATTTAAGTGTTGAGATCGGGTTATACAATAATATCCCATTAGTGAAAGTATGGCTACCGCCGACATCTATTATTCCCGATCAAATATGTATCTTACAGTCTTCAGGACGCCCAGCTTTTAAGGAAAAAGATATACGTGCAATTAACAAGCAATATTTAGAATTGTGCGCGTCAACTGTTATGACAATAATGTCTACAATATATTGCCATATACCTACTTTCGATATTGGTTATGTATATGGGATGTCCAAAGAAGGTGCTAATAGTGAGTGTCTCATTATTAGCAAATTAGATCGTCAAACATTGAGAGTAGCTTGTAGTTCTGCCAATGGTCTAGAAGCAATTCAAAAAGCCAAGGCTAGTTTTGAATGTAGTACATCACTAGAGTTGTTACCACTTGAAGTTCAAAGCCTTGAAGAATGGGGCCAGGTGGAACATAAATTAGTTGGTCGATTGTATGTGGATTTGTTTAAATAATGAAATATAGTAGAAAACAGTTATAATTATTAAAAAAGAACACAAACTAAAAAGGTATTTTTGGCTTTGTGGGGTATATATCTATATACCCAATAAATAATATAGTGTAAAAGGGGGATTTAAATTTATGAAAATAGCTGATGTAATACAAAGCGCTGATTGGAAAACTGAAAAACATGCGCCGGTGATTGAAGCTCCAGAAAAAGTTAAAGCAGGGGTAGGTTTTACCGTAGACTTATGTGTGGGTAAGGAAATTGCTCACCCTAACACGACTGAACATAATATTCGCTGGATCAAATTATATTTTAAACCTGATAATGGTAAGTTTGTTTATGAAATTGGCTCTTATGAATTTAGTGTGCATGGTGAATCTATTGAAGGTGCTAATAAAGGAGCAGCATACACCGAACCTGTAGCCAAGGCTGTCTTAAAACTTAATGCCTCAGGTACATTATTAGCTACTTCCTATTGTAATATCCACGGTTTATGGGAAAGTTCTAAAACCATTATTGTCGAAGGCTAACACTGAAGACCGAAAATAATCTGCCCCTTAATTAGTAGAGGGCAGATTTTTTGCTATTTATTAGGTAGTAAATGTGGCTAATCATGGTCAATTTTACATCCGCATATTGAGCAAAACTCATTTTCAATATGTCCTGTATTGCAATTTTCTAATGTTTTGGGCAGGTGGAACTCAATAGAATCACTGTGGGATTCAGGGCACTTACTAGGAGTTTGAGTTCCTGAATTTTTAGGTTTACATGATTTGGAATCTTCAGATTGACATGGCTTCGGATGTGGCGGATGTGGCTTTGGAGGTGGACAGGTAGGTGGGAGGTCGGATTTACATACTAAAGTGAGTTTTGCCTCAGAACAATGAGCATTCATGGGTGTACATGATTTTGTAAGCCTGAGTAAAGAAATTTTTACTACTACTAATTTATTGATACATTTGGGAGTCAGCATTTTAAATTCTTGGTGCTTAATCGAAGCACTCATTTGAGCATCCATACCTGCACGCGCGCGACAGTGGTCCATTATACCGATGAATCGTGTTTCAAATGAGGTAAAATGTACTGTTTGCGGGCGGTCAGGTTTAGATGAGACTATTTCGATGCAAATAAGTACATGGCCAGAAAAGCTAATTTGTTTATCTATTACGATTGCGTTCTCAATAATTGGAGTCGAGGTCACGCGCAGTATAAAATCAATATCAGGTATGCATTCTGGTATAGTCAGGGTGCCATTTACCGCAACTTGCATGGATTTTCTACATTCCATATGTATTCCTCCTTGATCATTGTAGGAATATAAATTTATTGCTGAATTCCATATAGTATATAATTGTACTATATAGTGTGTTACTCAGATCGGAGTTTTTCTTAAAATATATTTGGATTCAAATTTTTTTTCCAAAAACTACAATGTATGCGATTGCTTCATTATAGGCAATATAGGATCAGAACCTAAAATAAATTGAATGGAGGTCTTGCGTTATGTCAAGAAGTAAAAAACCTGTAAATCCTGCCGCGCAAAAAGCTCTAGATCAATTAAAAGAAGAAACAGCAGCTGAAATTGGGTTAAAGGACTATAAGAACACTTACAAAGGTGCTTTAAGCTCTGCTGATAACGGCCGAGTGGGTGGTCAAATGGTTCGCAAAATGATTCAGGCTCAAGAAAATCAATTTAGTAATAAAAAATAAAATAATAGTAGAAAAATATAAGCAGGATTAAAATCCTGCTTATATTTTATGTATTTTTATGAGGTTAAGCAGGATTTTTAGGCACAAGTAGGGAAATATTACTTTACTTGTGATTTTTTTAACCTAATGACTCAGTCACTAGGTTAACATTAATTTAATACTTTGAAATAATGTTTAGGGGGAAAAGTAATGACTTATAGTATGGCGGCATCACATGCCAAAGGTAAGTGTGCCACAGATAACATTTTTGGAGCTAATGCTGCTGCTGGCAGAGCAGTGATCCAATATGGCCGAGATAAAGTAGTAAATGCCACAATTGGTGCTTTTATGGATGAGCAGGAGAGATTAGCATGTATACCAACAGTAGAAAAAACTTTTAGAAATTTGCCCATCGATAGTATTATCAGCTATGCCCCAATTGCTGGATCACCTGATTTTTTAGAAGCGTTTATAAATTTAACTTTTGCTGATCATAAGCCTGATGCTCATATTGCGGGAATCGCTACAGCGGGTGGTTCAGGTGCTATTCATCATACCATCTGGAACTATTCAGAAATAGGAGATACCGTTTTAACTTCGGATTGGTATTGGGGACCGTATAAAGTATTATGTCAGGATTCCTTACGCAAATTGGATACATATACCTTATTTGATGAACAGCAAAAGTTTAATATTGTTAGCTTTGGCACTAAGGTAAAAGAATTACTAGCTAAACAAAATAATTTAATTGTAATTATTAATACACCAGCTCATAATCCGACTGGCTTTAGCTTGACTGACAGTGACTGGGATCAGGTATTGGCTCTATTTCAAGAATGTGCTAAGGATAAAGCAAAGCGTATTATTCCACTCATTGATGTTGCCTATATCGATTACGCAGGTGAAAAAAATGCTTGCCGCGCTTTCCTCAAGAAACTTGGCGGTTTGCCAGGGAATATATTACCTATTTTGGCCTGTAGTATGTCAAAAGGTTTCACTATGTATGGGCAACGTACTGGTGTTATGATTGGAGTTTCTTCAAATAAAGAGGTAATTGAAGAATTTAAAAATATAAATCAATATACCAGTCGGGCTACATGGTCAAATATTACCCATAGTGCGATGAAGTTACTGGCCACCATTTATCAGGATAAAGCACTGTTAGCGCAGGTTGAACAAGAACGTTATGAGTATTATACTTTGATTCGTAAACGTGCAGATATTTTTATGCGTGAAGCTGAGGAAGTTGGATTACATATGCTGCCCTATATCGCTGGTTTCTTTATTACTATCCCAGCGAATCATCCTGATGTAGTTTGTGAAAAATTGCATGATGATAACATATTTGCAGTGCCGTTGACGAATGGTATTAGAATTGCAGTATGTGCCGTGACGTCAGCTAAAATTACGGGGATGGCTGCTAAGATCGCTAAAACTATGCAGAGTGTAGAAGAATAAATGTTAACTATAACAAGTTGCTAATTCCATAATAATCCATTAATTAAGCGTAATAGTAAGGGAGATACTATTATCAAAGGAGGAGATGAAATTGGGTTGTCAACATGAAAATTGGTTTGATGACACGACTATGGAATTCCCTCGATTTGGTTTTTGGGTTATACATGTAATTAGCTGCATTGTGCTTTTTGTTCTAGGTATGAGGTTTGCCCTTCGTCGTGTACCACTTCCTTTTGTAGCATACCGATTGCTTTGCAGGATGATACACAGATAACATCAAAGAAGAGTGAACAATTAGTTCACTCTTCTTTGATGTTATCTGTTGTGTGGTTTGCAAATTAAATCATTATTAAAAATCTAAATTTATAAGAACTGCATATATATTATTGTTTTATGTAGCTATTGATGTTATAGTATTTTTGGGCTATAACATAACGAACTCTGTATATTAGAGCGTGCTTAAAAACACACTCTACTAAAACTTGCGAAGAATTAAAGATGGGGGATAGTGCATGTTCGGTTTTAAACCAAAGGAAAATGAATTTTTTAAATTATTCCTGGACAGTAGTAATGTATTACGGCAGGGCGCCTATGTGCTTAAAGATGTTATGGAAAATTATACTCAACTTGAGGAAAAAATGCAACACATTGCCAAATTAGAGCATGAAGCTGATGATATTAATGATGCAATCATTGATAAACTGAATCAGACGTTTATCACACCCCTTGATCGCGAAGATATTTATTCCCTGGCAACTATGCTAGATGATGTCGTGGATTTTCTGCAGGGTATAATGCAACGTATGGTGCTCTATAAGGCCGGTAAACCGACACAAGGTGCTGCTGAGCTAGCTAGTGTTTTGGCCCAGTGTACAGAAGAAATGGTGTTAGCTTTTACTTTACTTAAGAATATTAAAGGCAATCAGCATAAAATACTTGATCATACCAAAATGATTGGTGAACTAGAAAGTAAAGGTGATAGTATTTATCGCCGAGAAGTTGCATTATTGTTTGATACATGCCCAGATCCAATAGAAATTATAAAGTGGAAAGAAATACTGGAACATATGGAAAACGCTCTTGATCACTGTGAAAATATTGGAGATTTATTACGAGGCGTGGTTATGAAATATGCCTGATACATTAATTATTGTTGTTGTTTTACTGGCATTAGTGTTTGATTATATTAATGGCTTTCATGATACTGCCAATGCGATAGCCACTTCAGTGTCCACTCGGGCGTTGACACCAAGGGCTGCAGTATGGATGGCCGCTGGGCTTAACTTTCTTGGTGCTACCTATAGTACAGGAGTGGCCAAAACCATTGGTGGCGATCTTGTTACATCCGCCCAGATGGTTAATGAACCTATTATCATTGCTGCTATGATTGGAGCAATTTCTTGGAATTTGCTTACCTGGTGGATGGGTATCCCAAGTAGTTCATCTCATGCATTAGTAGGTGGGGTGGTCGGGGCTGTCTTAGTTGCTAAAGGCTATGAAGCTTTAAAAATGGCAGGTATATTAAAAATAGTTGCTGCTCTTGTTGTGTCCCCACTTGTTGCTATGGGAACAGGTTTACTTTTGATGTCAGCACTATTTTGGATATTTGGCAACATGTCACCTGGTCGAATTAATCCTAAATTTAAACGTCTACAGATTGTGACAGCAGCGATGATGGCGTTTTCTCATGGTTCCAATGATGCTCAAAAGGCCATGGGAATTATTACATTAACCTTAGTGAGTACAGGTTATTTAACAACACTAGAAGTTCCGCTATGGGTTAAAATATCGGCAGCTACAGCCATGGGGCTAGGTACAGCAGCTGGTGGTTGGCGTATTATTCGTACAATGGGTACTAAGATATTTAAATTAGAGCCTATTAGCGGTTTTGCGGCAGATCTCAACTCATCACTCGTTATTTTTGGCGCAACATTATTACATTTGCCAGTAAGTACCACCCATGTAGTATCAGGTTCGATTATGGGGGTCGGCACTGCGAAACGCCTTAGTGCCGTGCACTGGGGTGTGGCACAACAGATGTTGATGGCTTGGATGTTAACGATTCCATGTTCAGCCGCTGTCAGCGCTCTGTCTTATCAAGTAATTGCTTTATTTTTGTAAGATCATAATACATATTACTTCATAGAATAATGGTGAGCGGCAAATAGGCATTTATGCTTATTTGCCGTAAATTTTGATATAACAAGTGATACATTTTCTCTATCCGCAAAAAAATATATATACAGGAGGCATTTAAATGAAAAAGCCTATTACTGTTTATTTTACCAATGGAGAGTCATGCCAATACGATGCAGGGGTGACTTTGTTACAAATCAGTAAAGATGTGCAAGACTTGTATACTACGTCAATTGTTGCTGCGAAAGTAAATAATGAAATTAAGGATTTACAGTTTGCTGTATATGATGATTGTACTGTGGAATTTTTTGATTTGCATACTGAAACTGGTATAAAAGTGTATCAACGTAGTCTGGCCTTTGTAATGATTGCTGTAGCTCATGAACTATTTCCCCAGGGGAATGTGACAGTGGAGCACTCTTTGAGCAAGGGGCTGTACTGTGAGCTACATATAGGGCAACCGATTACACTAAGCCATATTGACGCTTTGCAAATGCATATGCGAAAAATGGTGGATGAAAATCGCCCAATTATTATGAAAAGTATGCCTATTGCTGAAGCAATTGAATTATTCAAAAATGCTGGGCAGGTTGAGAAGGTAAAGCACTTAGAGCAATTAAAACGTGAGCGAGTTAGAATTTATTATTGTGGTAATAGTTATGGCTATTTTTATGGTACTATGATGCCTGATACAGGGAACCTAAAAGTTTTTGAATTGAGACAACATGCATCAGGTTTCATATTACGTTTTCCTGAGAAAGAAAATCCTAGTCAATTACCAGAGTTTGTATCCCAAGCTAAATTATCAGAAATTTTTTTAGAAGCCGAAGGTTGGGTGAAAATTTTACAGTGTGGTTATGTAGCAACATTGAATGAATATGTACATAATGATAAGATTGATGATATTATCAGAGTCGCTGAAGCTCTGCATGAGAAGAAAATAGCTCACATTGCAGATTTCGTATTTGAGAATAAGGACGTGCGGGTTATTTTAGTAGCTGGACCTTCTTCGTCAGGTAAGACTACTTTTGCTCAGAGGCTGACGGTGCAACTCAAAGTCAATGGACTTCGCCCCGTAGCTTTATCTTTAGATGATTATTTTATTGACCGTGCGCAAACGCCTAAAGATGAGAAGGGAAACTATGATTTTGAAGCCATTGAGGCTATTGATTTACAGCTATTTAATGAACATTTAATTAGAATATTAAATGGTGAGGCTGTGGAAGTTCCATCTTATAATTTTATGATAGGTGAGAGGGAATATCGTGGGCATGTCATTCAGATTGATAACAATCAGCCACTGATTATCGAGGGCATTCACGGTCTTAACGAACGATTGAGTAGTGCTGTACCTCGAGGACATAAAGTGAAAATTTATGTTAGTGCTTTAACTCAATTATCAATTGATAATCATAATCGTATTCCGACTACCGATACCAGGCTTATTCGCAGAATTGTTAGAGATAGTCAGTTTAGATCGAATGATGCTCTTAAAACGTTAAGAATGTGGCCATCAGTGCGGCGGGGTGAAGAACGCAATATTTTCCCATTTCAGGAAGATGCAGATATTATGTTTAACTCGGCGCTTATTTATGAACTGGGTGTGCTAAAAAAATATGCTGAACCTTTATTGGCTAAAATTACACCTGCAGAGGTAGAATATCCGGAGGCTAAACGCTTATTGAACTTTCTATCATATTTTGAGAACATTGCTGAAGGTCAAATTCCGCTTAATTCTATTTTGCGTGAATTTGCTGGTGCATCATGCTTTTTCAAGTAACGCTATGATATGAGCTTTGAGACAGCAAAAAAGCCCTAACCATTAGGTTAGGGCTTTTTTCAATTCTTAGCGATGCTTAGCGAAGAATTTTAAAGCAACTTCAGGGAACAATGCATAGGATAGAATATCTTCAGTAGTTGCATTAGGATAACCTTTCTCAGCAAGTTCTTTAGTGAGAAGTTCCATTTGTGGAGCAATATCATCAGCTGGACGGTAATCAATAATTTTCTCATCGCCAATGATTTTCGCACGAACTGATTCATCAACAGGCATAGGAGTTTTACCATATTTACCACGTGCCAAATCTTTGACTTCGCGTGGTACCATTTTGTAACGTTCGCCGATCATTACATTAAAGGTTGCCATTGAACCAATAATCTGGCTGGTAGGAGTAACCAATGGAGGATAGCCAAGTTCTGCACGTACGCGAGGCATTTCTTCCAATAATTCTTGATATTTATCTTCGATACCTTGCTCTTTAAGTTGGTTGTACAAGTTGGAGAGCATTCCGCCAGGAATTTGGAAGTCAAGTACGTTCGTATCAACGTCAAAGTTAGTTTTGAGTTTGAAGTCAGCGGCCAAACTTTTCTTAACATTGGCAAAATGAAGAACTGCGTCTTTAAGCATGTGGCGATCAAGACCCGTGTCATATTTAGTACCCTCTAAAGCTGCAATCATAGTCTCAGTACACGGTTGGGAAGTACCAAGAGCGAATGGTGACAATGCACAGTCCATTACATCAAGGCCAGCTTCGATGGCTTTCAAATAAGTCATTGAACCCATACCGCTTGTATAGTGAGTGTGCAGTTGAATAGGCACGCCTATTTTAGGATCAGCTTTCAAAGCTTTTACTAAATCATAAGCAACATAAGGTCTAAGTAGACCCGACATATCCTTAATACAAATAGAGTCAGCACCACGTTCTACTAATTGACGAGCGAGTGTGATATAGCTTTCAATTGTGTGATAAGGGCTAATTGTGTATACACATACGCCTTGTACATGAGCGCCTGATTCTTTTGCAGCTTTCATAGCCACTTCAAGATTACGTACATCATTCAATGCATCAAACACACGAATAACGCCAATACCGTTTTCAACCATTTTCTTAACAAAAGCAGTGACTACATCATCAGCATAGTGACTATAACCAAGGATGTTTTGACCTCTAAGTAACATAGCAATAGGAGTTTTTAAATGGCTTTTCAGAGTGCGTAGACGTTCCCAAGGATCTTCGTCTAAGAAGCGCAAGCAAGTATCAAAAGTAGCACCGCCCCAAGCTTCGATGGCAAAATAACCCACTTTATCAAGCTGATCCAACATAGGTAACATGTCAGACATACGCATGCGAGTGGCTGCAAGTGATTGGTGACCATCCCGTAAAACAGTTTCCATTATTTGTACTGGTTTTTTAGACATATATATATCCCCCTTTTTGTTTTGACCCTTGGTTTTGGGCAAATTATATTAACGACATTTGTCCAAAATCACTTAGTTAAATATGTAACAATCTCTACAAGTTCAATTTTACAGTATTTGTTCTATTTTTGCTAGTCCTTTTTTAATATTTTTAATATTTTGTTAATATAATAATGTATACAGTATTATATTAACAAAATTGTCCTAATTTTCGAGTTAATAATACAACCATCAGACTTATCATCATTAATATTAAAGATTTATGTACTTTTTCTCTTTGGGGATAAAAATAGGGATGCAGTAAGATACTATTAATGAACACAGCCTAAAAAATAAAAGGAGTGAAGTTCAATATGGCAAATCCTATAGTAAAATGTGCTGTTGACCAGTGCACCCATTATATGCCTGGTGATCAATGTATGGCAGCTAGAGTTAGTATTTATAATGAAGAGACAACTGGGCAATCAGAAAAGCCTAAAGATACTCAGTGCAAATCTTTTCACCATCGTAAAACCATGGGAGATATGTTAGGTGCCCTTCATAATGCTAATGTTGGTGGGACTGTATCGGCAGCGTTCCTTGATGGTACGCAAATTACGCCGGTTGTGGAGTGCTATGTCAACAATTGTAAGCATTGGCAAAGTGATAACGTATGTAATGCTGATCATATTGATGTAGTGGGAGCCAATGCCGCCGACACCCCTGATACAGACTGTAGTACATTTGAAGGAAAATAAATTATTATTCAATGTAAAGGCCGAAGGCTTACGTAGCCTTTGGCCTTTACATTTTAGCTAACAATAAGTATAATTAATGCTTATCGTGGCAACCACATGAACAATTATCAGAAGGAGTATGTTCTTTTTGAGCATCAAAGTGCACTTTTACCTGATTTTTGATCGTATCAATATATAAACGGCGTAGCGCGGCTTGTTCGGTGCGTTCTTCCTCGGTTAATTGTTCGGATTTTTGTTTTCTGCCTAATTCGTTAATTCTGGCAATCATCTCTGGTGTTATCATAATAATAAAAACCTCACTTTTTGTTTATGTTATAATTTAGTAGAAAAAATAACCATACACTAAAAATTGTATAGATATATATACTGGTTGTAAAGCTTTATAAAAAAATAAATTAGTAAAGGGGAATAGCGATGCATGATTTGATAATAATTGGTGGTGGACCAGCCGGCCTAACATCAGCAGTATATGCGGCTCGTAAAAAAATGGATACTTTACTGTTTACAACAGAGCTTGGTGGTCAACTCATGTGGACAAGGGAAATTGAAAATTATATGGGGTATCAGTTCATTAGCGGACCAGACCTTATGAATAAATTTGAGGAGCAGGTTAAACGTTTTGCTGTTGCAACTAAATACGAAGAAGTGACTGGGGTAACAGTACACGATAATGGGACGTTTATCGTCAAAACCCAGGAAGGTGAATATCAGAGTAAAATGGTGATTTTAGCTTCAGGCAAAAGATCCCGACTGCTAGGAGTGCCAGGAGAAAAAGAATTCGCTGGCCTGGGGGTTAGTTATTGCGCCACATGTGACGGTCCGTTGTTTACGGGCAAAATAGTGGCAGTCGTGGGTGGTGGCAATTCCGCGGTGCAGGCGGCTATAGAACTGAGCGGTGTATCTCCCACAGTATATTTGGTGGCAAGAAGAGACTATAGAGCTGATCCAATACTAATTGATAAGATGCAAGCAACAGGCAATATTATAGAACTTAAGGGGTATGTGGCAGAAGGCATCTATGGCAAGGATGCGGTGGAAAAACTTACGATCCGTGAAATATCTAGTGGGAAAATCCAAGATTTAGCGGTAAAAGGAGTATTTGTGGAGGTCGGTTTGCAGCCCAATTCAGAGTTTTTATCAGGATTGGTTGCAGTAAATGATCAGAAAGAACTGATTATCGATTGTCGCACCAAGACTAATATTCCTGGATTGTTTGCGGCTGGTGATGTCACGAATGGGCCTGATAAGCAAATTGTCATTGCTGCTGGAGATGGTGCTAAGGCCGCACTGATGGCTTATGAATATTTGTTACATCAAAAATAGAAGAGTATTATCTATATAGAATGCAGTAAATAAATACGTCATTGTTGGCCAATCTTATATAGTATTGATACTTTAGTTTATTATTTAACCTACTTTTTAATACTATATAAGATTGGCGATGTAATGTGCAACCTTTTTAAGGGGTTCAATATAAAACATCATAGAAGAATTATCGAAAAATTAAAACATTATTACAAGGTATTGGCTTTTCTAGCAAATGTCGTATAATAAAATATAAACTAATAGCTGATGATGTTACAGTCGTAGGTTGTGATGCAGTCAATCGTAAGAGGGTAATGAATAATAGATATGGAGAGTGAGTCGTATATGAAAGCAGTAATTACAATTGTAGGTAAAGATCAAGTTGGTATTGTAGCGATGGTAAGTGGGATATTGGCAGAAAATGGTGTAAATGTATTAAATATTAATCAAAACATTTTGGATGGTTTCTTTAACATGCTAATGATATCTGATATATCAAAATCTAAAGTCAGCTTAAAAGTATTACAGCAAATTTTAAAAGAAAAGGGCCTCGAAATTGGTCTTGATATAAGAGTGCAACATGAAGATATATTTAATATTATGCACCGGATATAGGTTAGGGAGGAAATTTGATGTTAACGATTAAAGAAATACTGGAAACCAATCGGATGATTAAGGAGAATAAGCTTGATGTTCGTACCATTACCTTAGGTATCAGCTTACAAGATTGTTGCCACCCTGATCTAAAAATATTTTGCCAAAATATTTATGATAAGATAACTTCTGAAGCGCAGCATTTGGTGCGTACAGGTGAGGATATTGAAGCGGAGTATGGTATCCCTATTATTAATAAACGTATTTCCGTAACGCCCATTGCTATCGTTGCTGGAAGTTGCCATACTGATAGTTATGTACCAGTGGCCCAGGCCATGGATGCTGCAGCCAAGGCAGTCGGTGTGAATTTCATTGGCGGTTTTTCTGCACTTGTTGATAAAGGCTATACGAAAGGCTCTAGAATTCTAATCCAGTCAATTCCAGAAGCCTTATCTCTCACTGAACGGGTGTGTTCTTCCGTCAATTTGGCATCGACCAAGTCAGGCATCAATATGGATTGTGTGCGGGAAATGGGCGAAATTATTAAACGTACAGCCGAGCTCACGAGTGACCGAGATGCTTTAGGTTGCGCGAAATTAGTTGTGTTTGCTAATGCACCCCAAGACAATCCTTTTATGGCTGGTGCTTTTCATGGTATTGGTGAGCCTGAGACAGTCATTAACGTTGGGGTCAGCGGTCCTGGTGTTGTGAAGCACGCTTTAGAAGAAGTAAAGGGACAAGATTTCAGCGCGATTGCCGAAACAATCAAGAAAACTGCTTTCAAAATTACTCGTGTGGGACAACTTGTTGCGCAAGAAGCTTCAAGGCGTATGGGGGTACCTTTTGGGATCATCGATTTATCATTGGCACCTACACCTGTCGTTGGTGACAGTGTTGCTCATATTTTGGAAGAAATGGGACTGGAAAGCTGTGGCGCTCCTGGTACTACGGCGGCACTAGCATTACTCAATGATGCGGTAAAAAAAGGTGGGCTTATGGCGTCGTCCCATGTTGGCGGCTTAAGCGGAGCTTTTATTCCGGTTAGTGAAGATGCTGGTATGATTGCTGCTGTGGAATGTGGTAGCTTGACTTTGGAAAAACTCGAAGCCATGACTTGTGTTTGCTCAGTAGGACTTGATATGATTGCTGTGCCAGGTGATACGACCGCGGCGACTATTTCCGGTGTTATTGCTGATGAAGCAGCCATCGGCATGATTAATAATAAAACCACTGCGGTGCGTATTATCCCTGTTCCAGGTAAAAAAGTGGGTGACTGGGTAGAGTTTGGCGGTCTGTTGGGTCACAGCCCAATTTTAAAAGTGAATACGTTTAAATGTGAGGATTTCATTGCCCGCGGCGGCAGAATTCCTGCGCCAATACGGGGTTTGACAAATTAGTAGTTGAGTTTTAACGATAAGGATAACGTAAAAGGTTATCCTTATTTCTTTAAGCAAAGCTACTACAAAGGAGGAAAAATCATGGCGATTACTAAAGCGATTAAGCAGCAAATATTATCTATCTTAGAAGAGCATTATCGCGGTACTGCCACGGCACTGCATTATTCCTCGCCCTTTGAGCTATTGATTGCCGTAATTTTATCTGCCCAGTGCACTGATAAACGAGTCAACATGATTACGGCCCGTCTGTTTTATGAATATAATACAGCTGCTCAAATAATGAGTATGGGACAGGGAAAATTGGAAGAATCTATTAGGGACTGTGGCTTATTTCACAGTAAGGCACGCCATATTATGGCAACCTGTGAAATTTTATGCCGAGAATATGATGGACAAGTACCAGGAAATTTTGCTCAGCTTATTACACTGCCAGGAGTTGGGAGAAAAACAGCTAATGTTGTCTTAAGCCAGTTATTCAATATTCCAGCTATTGCTGTCGATACCCATGTATTTAGAGTAGCCAATCGATTGGGGCTAGCCAAAGGTGCGACACCACTTGCTGTAGAAGAAGGGCTGATGAAAGCCATTCCTAAGGAAAAATGGAGTGATGCTCATCATTGGCTGATATGGCATGGTCGAAATGTTTGTAAAGCGAGGAGGCCTGCTTGCGCTATTTGCCCGTTATTTCAGTTGTGTCCAAGTAAAGAAAAATAGAAATAGCAAGTGTGATTGATGAATTTGATGATATAATATAAAAATGATTTAATTTATAGGGGGAATATAAACATGTCACGAAAAATAGTCAGTATGTTATTAGTCTTGCTCATGCAAGTGTTATTAGTTGCTGGATGTGCAAGCAGTCCTAGTACTCCAACAGTTCCAGTAGCGCCTGATAATGCGGCGCAGCAAACGATCAGTAAAAAGAATAGTGTGGCTAAATTTGAAACATCGAAAGGCGATTTTACAATAGAATTATTTGAAGATAAAGCGCCAATCACTACGAAGAATTTTATTGACCTTGTAAACAAAAAGTTTTATGATGGCCTGATTTTCCATCGTGTCATTGATGGCTTTATGATCCAAGGTGGCGACCCGAAAGGTAATGGTACAGGTGGGCCTGGTTATAACATACCAGATGAATTTCATCCTGATTTGAAACATGATGCAGCGGGTATTCTGTCCATGGCGAATGCGGGTCCTAATACCGGTGGTTCCCAATTTTTCATCACATTAACGGCGACGCCTCATCTCGATAAGAAACATGCTGTCTTTGGTAAAGTCATTAATGGTCTGGATGTTGTGCAAACCATCGGCAAGGTCAAAACGGGAGCCAACGATAAGCCTGTGGAAGATGTTGTAATAAAAAAGATTACGATTGAACAACAGTAATTCGTTAGCGATGGTATATACATATATTGTTTTGTGTGCTGATGGTACGTTATATACAGGCTGGTCTGCTAATGTAGAAAAACGCCTTGCCGCTCATAATGCAGGTACAGGAGCCAAATATACCCGTAATCGCCTACCTGTTGCATTAGTATACTTTGAATGTCAAGAGAACCAAAGTGCAGCGCAAAAGCGTGAGGCTAGCATAAAAAAACTAAGAAGGCAGCAGAAAATTGCTTTAATTATTGAGTTTAGTAGGATTGAGCAGGGAAAGTTAATAGCAGTACCTGAAAAGATAAAATTTTAGGAATATACTAGAAAAAAATTATTGAAGCGCAGAGGGCGTAGAGAACACAAAGGGAAATTAGGGACATTGGCTATAACCCTCTGCGTCCTCTGCGCCCCTGCGGGTTTTAAAAGACACCTCAGCGTATTGTTATTTAACAGATCTAGCATTTTTCTTTGACACAATCCTCTTTACAAGCTACAATAATAAAGAAAAAATTTAAGCAATGCAGGTGAATAGATTGAGCGTATTAACAGTAGAAAATGTAACACATGGTTTTGGCGCTAGACAAATTTTAGAAAATGCTTCCTTCCGGTTGTTAAAGGGTGAGCATGTTGGTCTAATCGGAGCAAATGGTGAAGGTAAGTCTACCTTCTTAAATATTATTACCGGGCAATTAATGCCTGATGAGGGTAATGTAGCTTGGTCAAGTCGTGTAACAGTTGGTTATTTAGATCAACATACGGTACTTACAAAAGGCAAAACGATACGCGAAGCCCTACGTGAAGCTTTTCAGCCAATGTTTGATTTGGAAGCTGAAATGCTATCGATTTATGATAACATGGCTGATGCGTCCCCAAAAGCATTAGATAAAATGATGGAAGACGTGGGAGAAATCCAGACAATTCTCGAGACGAATAGCTTTTATATGATTGATACTCGCATTACTGAGGTCGCCAACGGCCTTGGACTCGGTGAGATTGGTCTTGATAAAGATGTAGCGGATTTGAGCGGTGGACAAAGAACCAAAGTGCTCCTCACCAAGCTATTACTTCAAAATCCAACGATTCTGCTGTTGGATGAGCCGACCAATTATCTGGATGTGGAGCACATTGAGTGGCTACGACGGTATCTAAAAGAATATGAGAATAGTTTTATTTTGGTTTCCCATGATATTCCATTTTTAAATGATGTAGTTAATGTTATTTACCATATAGAAAGTACAATATTAACAAGATATACTGGCGATTATGAGCAATTTCAGCAACTCTACAATATCCGCAAAGGGCAAGAATCGAAGGCTTATGATCGACAACAGCAGGAAATTGACCGTCTGGAAGATTTTATTTCTCGCAATAAAGCGCGGATCTCTACCACTGGTCGGGCCAAAAGTCGACAAAAAAAGCTAGAAAAGATGGAAGTATTGGAAAAACCACAAGAAAAAGTCAAGCCAACGTTTGGCTTTAAAGAGGCTAGAACACCAGGTCGAATGATCGTTCAGGCCCAGCATTTGGTGCTCGGTTATGATGAACCTCTGACCAGACCTGTTAATATTACCCTGGAGCGGGGGCAAAAAGTCGCAATTAGTGGTGTGAATGGTTTGGGTAAAACAACCCTCTTAAAAACTATATTAGGAAAAATTCAGCCTGTATCAGGCAAGATAGAATTAGGCGATCATCTCCATCCTGGTTATTTTGAGCAGGAATCTACGCAGCGTAATACCAAGACTGCCATGGAAGATGTATGGGCTGAGTATCCTGGCTTATCTCATTCTGAAGTTCGCGCAGCATTAGCCCGTTGTGGACTCACTAATGAACATATAACGAGCCAAATGATGGTACTCAGTGGTGGGGAGAATGCCAAGGTGCGGCTGTGTAAACTGATGTTACAAGAGTCAAATTGGCTGGTACTCGATGAACCGACCAACCATTTGGATATAGATGCTAAAGCTGAGCTTAAAAGAGCTCTTACGGCATTTAAGGGCACTGTGTTGCTTGTGTCTCATGAACCAGAATTCTATGAAGATTGGGTAACTGATATTTGGAATGTGGAAAATTGGACAACTAAAATTATTTAACAGTGTTGTTATTTTCTGTTGGAGGTAAATATGAATACTGGGGTCGGAGGAGCTATCTATCGCTCAATTGCTCTAGACATTGCCCAACGCATCATTAATGGCGAATTTCCAGAAGGAATGAAATTATCTGGACGCTCGTTACTCGCTAGTCAATATAACGTATCGCCTGAGACGATTAGAAAGGCGATCAATCTATTAAAAGAGCAAAATATAGTTTCTGTTTCACAGGGCAAAGAGATAGCCATCCTATCAATTGAAAAATCTTATCATTTTATTGAACATTGTAAAAGCTCTGACTCTGTATATTCACTGCGACAAGATGCAGAGAGTTTGTTGAAACAAAAACGTGAAATGGACAAGCATTTGGAAGAAATTCTAAAAGACATTATTAATTATTCGGATCGATTGCGCAATTTAACACCTTATAATCCCGTTGAAATTGAAGTCAGCGCTATTTCCCATGTAATCAGTAAAAAAATTTCTGATATTAAATTATGGCAACATACAGGGGCAACGATTGTAGCCATTCGAAGAGGAACTGAGATTATCATTTCCCCAGGACCTCATGCGATTATTGCAGCATATGACCGTATTGTCGTAGTGGGAGATCGTAATGTATTAGAGCGCACTGGAGCCTATATAAATAAGTGTTGATACAGAAAAGACTGCTACTTGTAATGCTAAACACTACAAGTGGCAGTCTTTTACTATGGGGGAAATTAGTTTGCGATGAATTGATTATCATCATCAATGCACGTATGTTTTTTGATGATTGCTTGTGAATCAAAAACATTATCCATGCCATAGAGACCTTTTTTACCATAGATAAATTGAGCAGCCTTATACGCACCTTCAGCAAATGCAATTCGGGAAAAGGATTCATGACTAATTTCAAGTTGGTCATGTTCACCACAAATGAGTACTTTGTGTTTGCCAACAATGCCACCAGAACGAACGGCCTGAATTGGCACTTCGCTAGCGATAAGGTTATTTGCAAGAACATTTTCAATTTTCGCGGCAATTTTTTTTGCAGTGCCAGATGGACTGTCTTTTTTGCGATTGGTATGCTCCTCTAGGACGTGGAAATCATAGCCGTTCATTAATTCAGCTGCAATTTCTGTCAATAACATGAGTACATTGACTCCGAATGTAATATTAGGCGCCATAATAACACCTATTTTATCTTGTAGAGCCACTCTTTTAATTTTTTCTATGTCAGCAGGTTCATAGTCCGTAACGGCTGTAACAATATTTACGCAATAATGAGCGAGCATTTTTATATTATCCCTGAGAAAATGTGAACTTGAAAAATCAATCAGCACATCAGGTTTATTTTCAAATATTTTTCTCTCTAGATGCTGACAAGGCTCGATGATAATATTTGTATCCCTACGATTGAGTACGATACCAAGATCTAAATATGCATGGGGACTATCTTTTCTACATAGAACCATAGATAGTGCATTTTTGCCGAGCAAATATTCGGCAACTATTTTTCCGGTGGCGCCTAATCCTACTAAAGCAACTTTCATACTAGCACCCCCTATATATTTAACTAACAATCTAATTATAACATAAAGGTTGTTAGTGTGTCGATAAAATATAATTGAATATTTACAGGAGTTTTGTAATATTTAGCGAAGTTTGAAAATTAAACGCTGTACATACGAATCAATGATTGGGGGCATGGCATGCAATGTTAAAAAAAATTATAGTATTATGCTTTATTTGCAGTCTGATTTCAACGGTATCCTACGCTTCTAGCCTACCTGTTCATAAAAGTGATAGTAAAGCCAGTAGGGTAGAAAATATTACTGATACGGCCCTAAAGTTAGTCGGCGTGCCATACAAATGGGGTGGCACAACCAGCAAAGGTTTCGATTGTTCTGGTCTAGTTTGGTATGTATTTGATAAAAATGCTGTCCATCTGCCTCGTACAGCTGATGTACAATACAAGGCAGGAAAAATAGTAAAACGGGATAATTTACAACAAGGTGATTTAGTATTTTTCACTACATATGAACCGGGAGCTTCCCATACTGGAATATATCTTGGGAAAGGTAAATTTGTTCATGCTTCCTCTAGTCGGGGTGTAATGGTGAGTAATTTGGCTGATAATTATTGGAAAACGAGATATTTTGGTGCGCGGCGAATGATTTGATGATGATTAATGTTACATAATTGTATTCAAAAAATATTAAATTATGGATGATTTACAATAATGTTTCTTGAGACTTGACAAAAGTGTAATTTGTTGATATATTATTGACAAGTTACATAGTATAAATACAATGAACAGGATAAGTAAGTTAGTAACATTTTGACAGAGAGCCAGGGGGTGGTGTGACCTGGTAAATGTGCTGATTGAAATACACCTGGGAGTAGCAGGTTGAAAAGGCCAAGTAGACCGTGCCGGAATGCCACCGTTATCAAAGGCTAGAGTATCAGGCGAATGCCTCGTACTTGAAATTTAAGTGACTTGCAATGCAAGTAGGGTGGTATAACGGATAACAACATTCCGTCCCTTTATAGGGATGGAGTGTTTTTTTATTACGCAAAATTAGAGGAGGATATATATTATGATTATTGTTATGAAGCCAGAAGCAACTAAGCAGCAGTTAGACAGGGTGCTTACTAAACTAGCTACAGTAGGGTTAAAAGTCCATTTATCAGAAGGTTCAACCCGAACGATTATTGGTGTCATTGGTGATAAACGGTTTATTGCTCAAATGCCAATTGAGGCTATGGATGGTGTGGAAAAAATGGTACCTGTAACCGTAGATTACAAGTTAGTGAGTCGAGAATTCAAACAGGAAAATACCATTGTCGATGTTGGTGGCGTGCTCATTGGCGGTAGTCACTTGGTCGTTATGGCTGGACCGTGTGCAGTGGAAAGTCGTGAACAACTACTTCAATCAGCAGAAATTGTAAAAAAAGCAGGCGCCCAGTTTTTGCGAGGTGGAGCTTATAAGCCACGGACATCACCTTATGCTTTTCAGGGACTGGAAGTACAGGGATTGGAAATACTAGCTGAAGCTAGAGAAAAGACAGGGCTTAAAATCGTGACTGAGGTTGTTGATGTCGACTCAGTGTCGGTAGTCTGTGATTATGCTGATATGTTGCAAATTGGTTCCCGTAATATGCAAAATTTCCAATTATTAAAAACCGTCGGTAAAACAAACAAGCCAGTCTTATTAAAACGTGGTTTATCAGCGACTATTAATGAATGGCTGAATGCTGCTGAATATATCATGAGTGAAGGGAATTATAATGTAGTACTCTGTGAACGAGGTATTCGCACTTATGAAGAATATACGCGTAACACCTTAGATTTGAGTGCAGTAGCAGCCGCTAAAAACATCAGTCATCTACCAATTATTGTTGATCCTAGTCATGGCACAGGACGTTGGGAACTAGTAGCTCCAATGTCACGAGCAGGTATAGCTGCAGGTGCAGATGGTTTAATGATTGAAGTTCACCCAAATCCTGCAGAAGCCTTATCTGATGGAAAACAATCATTAACACCTGAAAATTTTACGATATTGATGCAGGAAATTACCAGTATAGCTGGGATAATGGGTAAGACATTGGCATGAAGGTCAAACACATTACAATCGTAGGGCTCGGGCTCATTGGTGGTTCATTAGGGCTCGCGTTTAAAAACAGGGGCGGGGACAATTTAATCGTTACAGGGATTGACCGAGACCCGTATACATTAAAACACGCTGTCGAGTGCGGGGCAGTGGATTATAGTACAAAGGATTTGGCTACAGGCGTAGAGAATGCTGATATTATCTTCTTATGCACACCGGTTCTCCAAATTATACCAATTATAGAAAAGATGTTACCCTACCTAAAAGCAGGTGCTATTTTGACTGATGTTGGCAGTACGAAAGGCTTTTTAGCGGAAAAGTTATCAGTCATGCTGCCTGCAGATATTGATTATGTAAGTGGACATCCTATGACCGGAGGAGAGCAAAGTGGTATTACGGCAGCCAATAAAGACTTATTCAAGGATAAGTGGTATATCCTTGTTCCTGAAGGGTCTACATGTCCTGAGGCGATAGATATTATCTGCCAAGTGCTGAAATGGACAGGGGCCAAGCTTACCACTATGGATATTGCAGCTCATGATCAATGCGCAGCAATCATCAGCCATGTGCCTCATGTAGCCGCAGCAGCATTGGTCAATCTTTTGGCAATGTATCCTAATTTGGAAGATAACTTTAAATTGGTAGGGGGAGGATTTAGGGACACGACCCGTATCGCGTCCTCCAATGCTGATATGTGGGCAGATATTTGTCTGACGAATGCCCAACCCATCACAGATAGCTTACTTAATTTGCAAGCCTTATTTGATGAGGTTATAGAGGCTGTAAAAAAAGGTGACCGGCAAGCGTTGCATCATTTTTTTAGAAGAGCCAAAATAAGACGTGATGCGTTAATTACAAAAACAGACTCTCGTGCCATCGTATAAGATGGTATGAGAGTCTGTTTTCACTCTGTCACTCTAGCCCAGTTGGCATTGATGATAAGGCCCATTAATTTTTTTCCTTCAATATCCAGATGTAGACCATCGATAGCATAATAGGTAGGCAATTCGTGATTTGTATCCATGAAGTAGGGCTCAAGATCGATATAATAGGGCTGACTGCGAATGAAAAAATTGACTGCGGCAAATTGTAGTTGCCAATCAGGCACTGTCTCTTCATTAAAAGCCTGACTAATGGCGAAGGGATTAATGGGTGGCAAGGTAAGGAAAATGGGTCTGATGCCATGTGCTAAACATTTGTCTTGTATAGCAGTAAGCTCTTTAATAACTTGATTCGCGGGTGCTCCGCCTCGCAAACTATTAGAGCCGCCCATGATAATAAGAAATTTAGGTTGATAAGGCAACACATCATCATTAAATCGGCTCAACATGGTCTCCGTTGTGTCGCCACTTTTACCTAGATTAATTGTGGGAAAAGCTAAATATGTTTGGAAGCTATATTCGATATCGGCAGGTGAATAGGAAATCGCTCCACCGCCATGGGTAATGCTGTCGCCAAAAGTAGCTGCGTAATTACCTACAGTACGATCAACGATAAAGGTTTCAGCATCAGAATAGACGCCTACAGGTTCGCCGTTGTTATCGAGTCCTCGTACCCGCCAGTAATAGGTGCCGGGGGTGATTAGGGCTTCTTCATCATAATAGTCAGATGAGCCGCCTTGTACGATGGAATGCCTTAGTTGATGTTTGGATGGCTCAATGCCATTAGGGTTTTCGGGAAGGGCTGCCGTTAATTCGACTTCGTAATTAACGGCCCCAGCGACGGGAAGCCAGGAATATACGGGATAAAGGGGCATAGGCATATTAGCGCTCCTGTAGCCTGTATTGGATATAGGCTTCAAGACTTGTGGTAGAGTGTGATCAATAAAGATTGACGTAGCATCAGAAAATACGCCGAGAGGATCGCCGTCATAATTTAGGGCACGTACACGCCAGTATAAATAATTGCCTGGATAGTTAGATAAATCAATACTATAGCCATTAGTAAATACTTCTCTTGAAGAGAAAATTTGGTAGCGTGAAGGCATTGTATCATTAGGAGTTTCGGCTTGTTCACTTAATAATTCGATTTCATAATAGACCGCTCCTGGGACGATCGTCCACGTCAATAATGGTATATTGGAAGCAGGGGCAGTAGGTGGATAGTTTGCCATAGGGATGGGCTTGAATATTTCCTGTTTTGTATTGGAGCTTATGTCTGTAATTGATACTGGATTAGAGTAAAAACCCAAGGGTTGATGAAATAAACTGTGGGCCGATACTCGGAGGTAGGTGCTGTCAGGGAACTTTTGATTAATTTTTAATATATTGTCAAAGGTGCGGTATTTAGCAATTCTATATGAGGGGACCGTTATTTTTTGTCCAGACTTCCCAACCTGGTTGTTATTTAAGACTTCTACTTCATAGTAGGCGAGGTAGGGTATCTTAGACCAGGTCAAAATATAGTTATTGGCAACATAAGTTACATTGAGCAAAGGTTTATACTTACTCAAGCCAATTTTTTCATTGGTTTCAATAAAATATAATGTAGTTGTTAATAGTAAGATTAAAAATAGTATTCGTTTCATGGTTAAAGCACCTACTTGAAGCATTTTTTAAACTCTATTTATGTTACCATACTTTGGCTATTATTACTATTATCATATACATAATATAGGTGATTTGATGCCGCTATTAGCAAAGAAAGTGTATTAGAGGGTAACTTATAGTATATTATGCTGGTTTATAAAATAGGTTACTGAAAATTATGCCAATTAGGATATTAGAATGTTCTATTAGAGTTAAAATAAAAGATACGGGATACAGCCTATTTGGTGGTATCCCGCATCTTTTATAACGGCGAAATCTAGTTTACCGTTTTTTTTCACATGAATGCCTTTTAGTTGCTACGTTCTTAGTTTGCTTGTTTAAGTGAACTTTTTAAATCATCCTCGGGTGTACTGATTGCTCTAATATCAAATGTTTCCACTAGATATTGTAACACATTTGGGGATATAAAGGCTGGTAAACTAGGCCCTAAGAAAATTCCTTTTATTCCAAGTGATAATAGGGCTAATAAATCTGCAACTGCCTTCTGCTCATACCAAGAAAGTATAACAGACAGTGGTAGAGAATTTACATCGGTATCAAAAGCATCTGCAAGTGCTGTGGCTATTCTAACTGCTGAATAGGCATCATTACATTGACCTATATCTAATAATCTTGGTAATCCAGCGACTGTTCCAAAATCTAATTTGTTAAATCTGTACTTACCACAAGCTAAAGTAAGAATGATACAATCATCAGGAACCATTTTAGCAAACTCAGTATAATAACTTCTTCCCGGCCTGGCTCCATCACACCCGCCGATTAAGAAGAAATGCCTTAGTTTTCCTTCCTTAACCGCATTAACGATCGCTCCAGCATGGGATAATGTTGCATGATGTCCAAAACCGACTAGGATTTCTTTAACTTCCTCATCTTCTTTAAAGCCACCCAGTTCTAGTGCCTTATTGATTATTTTACTAAAATCTTTTGTTCCATCCGCAGTAACTTCGATATTTTGTACTCCGTCCCAGCCAACAACATTGGTTGTAAATATTCTATCTTTATATGTTTCTCTTGGCCTCATTAAACAGTTGGTTGTCATTAAAATACATCCTGGTATGTCATCAAATTCTTTCTGTTGATTTTGCCAAGCAGTTCCATAATTACCGACTAAATGACTATATTTCTTTAATGCTGGATAGCCATGTGCTGGTAGCATTTCGCCATGAGTATAAATATTAATACCCTTACCTTTTGTTTGTTCAAGTAGCATTTCTAAATCTTTTAAATCATGACCTGATATAATGATAAAGGGACCCTTTTTAATGTTAACATTCACTGTATGAGGAGAAGGATTGTCATATGTTGTCGTATTAGCTTCATCGAGTACTTTCATTACTTCTACACTCATATTTCCGGTTTTCATTGTCATACGTATCATATCGTCAAGAGTTAAGCTATCATTGGTCGTAGCTTCTAATCCTTGGAAATAGAAGTTGTCCACTTGATCACTATTATATTCTAGAAACCTTGCTTGATGACCATAAGCACTTATACCTTTTAATCCGAATAATACTGTCGATCGCAGTGATCTAATATCAGCATCAAGATCTTGCTCATACATAATTCCAGCTTTGACGGCATCCTTTAACATGGCTTCTTTTGTATCACTGACATTATAAGTAGCTGCATCTGGATATTTACCTTCTGGTGCTTGGTTCCTTAGTGTTTCTTTTATATTTTGTGATTCTTTTATTAATTGCACATGATTTTCAGCATCGAAGTTTACATTTGTTAATGTTGTAAACAAACCATTCTCTACAAACTCTACAATTTTTTTATCAATAATTTTGCCTTGTTCGATTAGAGGTTTTGCATAACAAGAAATCCCTTTTAATTGATATAGCAACAAATCTTGTAAATTTGCAATTTCAGGTGTTTTCCCACAGACACCACTTTTCGTACAACCTTTTCCTCCAAAGGTTTGTTCGCATTGATAACAAAACATAGAATTTTCCATTTTAATCGCTCCTATTATAAAGTTTTTATGGCAATTGCTTTACCCCATATTGAAAAATCATAATACAACGATAATTTTACATCCACTACCCTATTATTTCTTACAAAGATTTTATTATACTCTTATTAAAAATATAAATCTCGAGCCCCGTCTCCGATTTCCTTTAGGCGTTTGATGGTCTCAGTGCGGACGCTTTCTTGTGGTATTGAGGCTAGGTTTTCAGCAATCATGGCTTCGCCAACTGTTTGTAAGGATTCATCAGCATAATCAATCAAATATTCTTTAAAAGTTAATAAGGCATTTGGCAGGCATACATTTTGTATTTCCCCACTTTTGGCTAACACCATAAATCTATCACCAGTACGACCTTGGCGATAACAGGCTGTACAAAAACTCGGAATGAAGTTTTTTTCGCATAACATGCGCAGAATTTCATTAGGGGAACGGTGGTCACTTGTTTCAAACTGCATGCTTTGGTTGGTGGGATTCACTTCCTGGGTATCTTGATAAGCACCTACTCCTGTGCACGAGCCTGCACTAATTTGTGAAATTCCATAATTAATGAGCCTATCCCTGAATTCATGATCTTCTCGTGTTGATAAAATCATGCCAGTGTAAGGTACTGCCATGCGAATAATAGCAACTATTTTTTGAAAATCTTCATCACTTACTAAATAAGGAAAATTCTCTAAACTGACGCCGACAGCAGGTCTAAGGCGAGGCACTGAAATGGTATGAGGCCCAACGCCAAATGTTCTGTCTAAATGTTCGGCATGCAAAAACATGGCCACTGTTTCATATTTATAATCATAGAGTCCATACAGTACACCGATACCAACATCATCAATGCCCGCCAGCATTGCCCTGTCCATAGCAGTCGTATGCCAGTTATAGTCACTCTTAGGGCCAGTAGGATGCAGTTTTTTATAGGATGGTCGATGATAGGTTTCTTGAAATAATATATAGGTACCAATATCCGCATCTTTTAGCTTGCAATATTCATTAATATCCGTAGCAGCAACGTTAATATTGATACGACGAATACTACCATTGTTGTTTTTAATACGATAGATTTCTTTAATTGTATCGACGATATAATCGATAGGGCAATTTAGAGGATCTTCGCCAGCCTCGAGGACTAAGCGTTTGTGGCCAAGGGACTGGATAATCTCTACTTCTTTTTTTACCTCAGCTAAAGATAAATGATGCCGTACTTGCTTAACATTCCCGCTTTGATAACCGCAGTAGTAACAATTATTGATACAGTGATTGGAAATATATAATGGGGCAAATAAGACAATCCGTGTGCCATAGATGGCTTGTTTGATCTGGGCTGCCGTAGTAAACATTGAATTTAGTAACTGGGTATCAGTCACTTCAAGTAATATGGCCACTTCAGCTGCGGACAGACCTTTATGCTGGCTAGCTTTGTCAATAATTACTTTAACTAAATTTTGATCTTGGGCTTTGGCTTTGGCTTCATAGAGTAATTGATTAATTAAATTGTCGTCAATAAAATTATCAAGTGTTCGTTCATTGTTATCAATCATTTCGGTACTCCTTTATCTGTTAGTCAGTCATTTTTTTCTGACCACTCTTTGTAGTACGTCGACTATAATATTGTAAAGTATATTATACAGTACATAGTAATAATAGCATATAGTGACAAGTAATTATTATTATTTTTTAGACTGCACATATAATTATTGACGAAAGAATATCTAGTTAGTCACATATTTCGGCTAAGGAGCATATAATGCTATGGAGAATAATAGGGGGGTAATGAAAGTGCTCAATGATGAGGAAAGGAAACATATAATGGATTATGATGGTAAGCAGATGATGGAGTCCAATGGTAAAAATATGGCAAATGTACATGTGCATGCTTATAATACTCTAACGGATATTGCAGACGAACATCAGCATGTATTGCTGGGAGTTAGTGGTCCTGCAGATATTGTAGGAAGGTCTCATGTTCATTCGATTCGTATCAGAACAACGTTTGTGGAAGGTCATTGGCATTGGGTCGATATCATGACAGATAGAGCATTGGCTATGCCTGATGACACTCATAGCCATTATTTTGCTGGGCGCACGAGTATGAATGATGATCATTGCCATAATTTTTCAGATATAACGAATCTTAGCCCTGATCTGTGTGTAGAAGAAGAAGTTGCTCCACCAGCAAAGCCGTGTAAATATAAATATCAACGCCCTAATGACGAAGAGTATAATTAGAAATAGGGCAGGGGGGCGAAGTATTTGGCTCCCTTTCTCTATATTTAATAATAATGTAATATAAATAAATATTTGTAAAAAGTAAGGAATAATTAGCTAAGATGTCGAATGCTTACAATTGGAAGAGAACAAGATAACTAAAAGAACTCCAGGATAGAAGCAATTAATGTAAGTAGGGGGATTTCATTCGTGTTAGAGTTATTGACAGAAAAATTTATTTCAAGATATCCGGATTTTCCAGATAATATGAATGAACTAGGAATGTTCGTGTACTACCGCACTTATTCACGCTTTCTACCAAACAAAAAAAGATGTGAGACATGGAAAGAAACAGTGAGACGTTCGGTTGAATATAACAATCAACTTGCTGTAACGCATTTTAAGAAGATTGGTTACAAGTATAGCATTACAGAACTCCAGCAAGAAGCGCAGGAGTTTTTTGACGCCATGTTTAATCTTAAGCAGTTCCTTTCAGGACGCACGATATGGGTTGGCGGCGACGAGAAGGGCATTGCTGAGAAATATCCATTAGCAAATTTTAACTGCTCCTTTACTAATATTTGTGAGTGGCAGGATCTTGTGGATCTATTCTATTTGCTACTTGTGGGCGCAAGTGTAGGATTTAAATGCACTGAAAAAATGGCCAAAAATCTTGCACCCATTCGCAATAACGTAAAGTTAATTCACTCGAAATATAGCCCTTTCCCGGGCGTAGAACGTCTTGAACATACAGAACTTGTGCTATTGGAAAATGGTTATGCAAAAATTTATATAGGGGATTCAAAAGAAGGTTGGGTTGAAAGCCTAAATATCTTTTTGAAAATTCTAACTGAAAAAGAATATGAAGGCATTCATACAATTAAGCTGAACTATAACTCAATTCGCCCTTATGGTGAAGAATCATTGGCTTCTGGTGGACAAAGTTTGGGTCATCAACCGTTGCTGGACATATTTGAAAGCTTTAAAAATTTGTTACAAGGCAAAATTGATCCTTCTCTTGAACCTTGGCAAGTTGTGGATAAAAGCAAAGGTTATATCCGTGTCCGGCCCATTGCAATTCTCGATATGGGCAACTTGATTGGCAATCATGTTGTTGTTGGTAGGGGGCGGGTAGCGGAAATGTTTCTGTTTAGTGCAACTGATCTTGAAAGTATGTTTGCCAAATATAGTATCAATGGACTATTTGGTGAACAAGCTTTTGCACGCCACAAGCGTATTAAAGAGATGATAATGGAGCTAAGCATGCCAGTGCCTGCTTGGTTTGATGAGGTAGGAACACGTCAATGGGTTGTCTTTTATGGCGTGGGACAAAGTAAGTTTTTCGGTAATGCGCAAGAGGCTGAAGTCTTTGCCAGAACGGTGGACAACCCTATTGTGGATTATCCGGGCAATCAAGGTAAGGCTTTTCATCACCGAAGAATATCTAACAATTCTATTGCGTTTATGGAAAAACCATCGCAAGGAATGTTGGATCTTATTTTTGAAATGCTCAAAGCTGAAGGAGAACCTGGTTTTATCAATATGGAAGAAGCAGGTAGACGCAGGCCTAATGCTGAAGGTTTAAATCCTTGCGGTGAAATCTTACTTGATCATAAAGGCGTTTGTAATTTAACAACAATCAATATGGTTCAGTTTGTCAAGGAGGGAAAACTTGAAATTGACAAGTTAGTTGAAGCACAACGGCGATCTGCCAGGGCTGGGCTACGCATGACCCTAGCAACCCTTGAACTTCCAGAATGGGACAAAGTGCAGCAACGTGACCGTTTGCTAGGCGTCTCGTTAACAGGCGTGAAAGATGCAGTGGCAATGCTTGGCTATGATAATTTGAAGGAAGCAATCTTACTAAAGACCCTTGGGAATATTGCTCGCGTGGCAGCCGATCTGTATGCTAAGAAGCTACGTGTGACTGCGCCTTTACTTGTAACAGCAGTTAAACCAGAGGAAACTATTTCACTTATCTCGGGTGGCGTTTCTAGCGGACTGCATTGGTCTCATAGTCCTTATTATATTAGACGTATTCGTATTAATGCAATTGACCCATTAGTAAAAACTGCCCAAGAACTTGGCTGGACAGTTCATTCAGAAGTGGGTACGCCAGGCGATACTTGCGAAGAACGTATGGCTAACGCAAAAATCCTAGTGATTGATTTTCCAGTTGCTTCTGGTGCTAAAGAAACTAAGAATAATGTTTCTGCTGAAAGACAACTTGACAATTATTTTCGTTTTCAAGCCGTATATACGGAGCATAATAGTTCCAATATCATTACAGTAAGACCAGATGAATGGAGTGAAGTTAAAGAGACTATTTTCGAAAATTGGGATATGTTCACTGCTGTCAGCTTTCTTCCCCTTGATGGCGGCACCTATCAATTAGCACCCTGCGAAGCTATTACCAAAGAAAAGTACGAAGAATTACGTGGCAACATGAAGCCATTTCAAAAAGAAATTCTGGAAAAATATGAAATGGGAGAAGGTTTTAACCGTGGCCATGATGGCCGTGCGTCAAGAGTTTGTCCCATTCGTTAATCGTTAAAGGGTGTGCAGACATGCACACCCTTTAACTTTGTTGAATATAAGCAATAGAGTCGTAGTTTTTTAGTTTTTGCATATATTTTACTATTGCCTAAATCAAATTAAAGAAAGGGAAGAATGATATGGTCCTTCTTTATGCTTTTATTGGAGTACTCTGCTTGGGAATCGCCCCATTATTTGGTAAAACGGCTCTGGATAATGTTAATCCAACAACGGCTTTTGCCATCAGGACGGTAATTGCTGCCGTACTTGTCATAACATGGCTAATTGGAACAAAGACATACAATGACTTGGCTAATTTATCAAAAACATTTTGGCTCTTCATAACTGCAGAGGCTATTTTGGCTGCAGTACTCGGGGACTTAGCTTATTTTTATGCACTTCAAAAAGGTAAGATTAACGAAGTCGCGCTCATTATGTCTTGTACGCCTCTAATAACTGTATTGGTTAGCTATTTATTGCTTGATGAAGGTATTTCTCTATCCTTATTAGTTGGCGCTCTTCTTATTACAGCTGGGTTAGTCATTATTAATTATAATTCTTAGCAATGTGATGGCTCTATTTATAGATTGATTGTTAAAATTTATACAGTTTTTTATCATTCATAAAGGCAATACTAATGTTGGAGGTGATATTATGTTTTTGAAAAGAAAACGTAATTTAATGATGGACATGGACATGGACGTTAATATGAAGTCAATGGTAAAAGTGGCAGTTGTAGGTGTAGTTATTTATCAGGCGACAAAATTTGTTATAAATCAGTTGATGGATTAATAAAAGCCACAGTATAGCCAATTGTAAAAAATATGTTCACGTATAACCGCTTCTTATTTTGTTAATAATACAAAAAGGGCCGGTAATAAATTTAGCAGGAGGTTGTTATATGAATAACCAAAAAAATACTAAAAGTCAGCAACCAACAAGCAAATCTCAAAGCACTTTAACTAGCGCAGCTACTGCAGCTAATGCAACTGATGTAAGTAGTGCAACTAATGCAAAACAACAAGAACAGTCTCTTAGTGCTAAGCAACAAGCAAGCAAATCAGAATATGGAACATTAACTGCTAAAGCGGATGCTAACAACGATTATAAGTAATTGAAAAATATGCTGTGGAGTAACTCCACGGCATATTTTCATTTCACGTAGTAAGTGAGTGGTGATGTGGTGGTAAGAGGGGTAGATATGTACTACCCCTCTTATTTATTATTGATAGTCTTGTTTGTTTAATTGGTTTTGTGCTGTGACACTAAGGCGACTGTTGATTTGGCTAATATGGCGATCCATATCTTGTGCCATTTGCATAAACATTTGTTTAGCAGTTTGATCATCAGTGGATTGTTCAAAGGTGGCATATGTCCCTTTGGCAGATTCAGCGGCGGCAACAGCTTTTTGCAAATCTTTTTGTACAGTCATAATTAAGTCCTCCTCTTTTTTGATAGATGAAACTTCCCCTAATAGTATTATGCAAAACGGCTGTTTTTATCAATTTTTATTAAAAGGCTGTAGTAGTATAGTTATTTTCTGCAAAAGGGATAGTGAATACATCGAGTACATTTTGGAATACTAATAGCTAGATCTATTGTTCTAACCTTAGACTTTACAAAAAAATAACAAGACATCATTGCTATTCCATGTTAAGATGATTTTGGATCAAGTACTAGTACAATAGATTATTATGTACAAAATAAAAGTGGTAAAGGAGAATTTGTTATGTGTAATGAAGCCGAACTTGAAATTGATGAGGAAATCCAGATACTATTTACAGAAGATATCGAGATTCTTGAAGATCGCTTGAATGATATAGTTCTTGCCATGGGTCTACCTGAAGAACAGACAAATGCAATTTTGAGACTGATGAGCGATTCACTGATCGATCATCACTTTAACATTCTTGATACCTATGAGGAAGTTCTAGATGAACAAGATGAGGACGACGAAGTTACAGAATAGACTGTTCATTCTACATAATTTGGGTTAGCCCAACTCTAAAAGTAATGCTCTATAGTCGAAAGACTGTAGGGCATTACTTTTTTACTAACGAAGAATAATGTTACTTGATGATGTACATAATTGTTGAAAGAGTAATATAAAAGTAATAATTGATAAAATGTTACTTATAATTAGGAAAATCGTGATCTTATGTTATAATTGTTAAAATGAAAAAAATTGCCGCTAGATAGTTTTGTAATAGATATGATGTTTTTCTATTATGATTACATAGTTAATAATTAAGACATGAGGTGGGTATATGGGATATAAAATTTTGGTAGTTGATGACATCGCTGTTAACAGGGCAATAATGAGAGTGGCCCTGCAGACGATAGCGGATGCTCAGTTTATTGATGCTGTAAATGGTGTAGAAGCATTGAAAATTGTTGAAGAACAGGAAATTAGCTTGGTAATTCTTGATTTAATGATGCCATTAAAAGATGGTTTTGAAGTATTAAAAGAGATGAAAAGTACACCTAGTCTATGGGATATTCCAGTCATTGTCTACTCGGGCAATGAGAATATTGAGAGCGTGAGTGAGGCTTTAGAGTTAGGGGCTTATGATTATTTTACCAAACCAATAAAACCCCGAGAAATGAAAGTTATTTTACCAATGAAAGCTAAAAATGCTCTTAAAAGTTATGATCAACAAAAAGCAATCCACGCTTTAAATCTGAAAATGCAAATTGATTTGTTGATGGCTAATATTTTTCAGCAGTCTTTACTGAGTGAAAAACAGCAAATGTCTAATGCTGTTATGTATGGTAAGTATATTCCGAGTCAAGACATCGGTGGTGATTTTTATGAGTGTATTCAAGTTGAGGATACAGTATGGTTTATTATAGCGAATGTATCAGGGGATGGAGTATCGGCTGCCATGCTATCATCTATGCTGAAAATGGAGTTTCAACATTGTACTAAGCTTTTAGATTCACCAGAAAAAGTACTTAAATTTATAAATAATACATTTTGTAAAATCACCCAGAATAGCTGTTCTATCACAGCCTTTGTTGGCATGATTTGTGAGAATGTATTTTGGTATTCCAATGCCGGTCATCCTTATCCCTTGGTGTTTAGTGCTGGGCATCAGAAAATGCAAATATTGCGGGAAAGTAGCTCAACTTTGGGGCTGGCTGAAGACGGAAAATATAGCGTGCATAAAATCAATATAGGAACAGGAGATATTGTTGTAACATATACCCAAGGATTGATTGAGGATAAATTCATGGGTGATAGTGTAGGCGTTTATGATGATTTGGCAACGTGCTTTTTAAATCAAAAGCATTTAATTAATGAAGACTGCTCTGAATTCTTTAATATTATATTTCGGTTATTTGGTAATGGGGCTAACAAAGCAGTCAGTGATGATATGGCGATGATGTTAATTTGCATAAAGTAAACTTGGACCCAGCCAAGCCTTCTAATAAATCTAGGAGGCTTGGTTTTTTTAGTTCACCTAATCTCATCTGCTCGTGGAATAGTAAAAAATACTGCCCTTCAGGGTATGATTTTGCTGTATGAGGTGGAATTATTGGTATTGGCTGCAGTATTTATGCTACAATATGATTTGGCAAGGAAACAACAAGTAATTTGATTTCTTTTATAAAGATATAGTTGAGGTGAGTGTAATGCATATTGTATTGATTGAACCTGAGATTCCGGGGAATACTGGGAACATAGCCCGCTTGTGTGCGGCAACAAATAGTGAACTGCATCTAGTGAAACCACTTGGTTTTTCTATTGAGGACAAGTATTTAAAACGTGCTGGTCTTGATTATTGGCACTTGGTAAAAGTACATTGTCATGAAAATTTTGCCGAAGTATTAGAATTATATAAGAATCATAATTTTTATTTTAATACAACAAAGGCTGATAAAAGATATACTGATATTGAGTATATGCCTGATGATTTATTGGTGTTTGGTAAAGAAACAGCTGGTTTGCCTGAGGGTCTACTGGCTGCTAACCAAGAACACTGTATTCGTATTCCTATGATGGATGATGCTAGATCCTTAAATTTGTCTAATGCTGCGGCCATTGTAGTCTATGAAGCCTTGCGGCAACAAAAATTTATAAATCTAAAATAGCAGTAACCCAAATATAATAGAGATGGTGATGAACAATGTATCCACTATTTGGCCCAGCAGGTAATCCTGATGCCTTTTATGAGGCTGGGAATAAAGCATCGGTACAGATGCCAGCATGGCTTGGCGCGATGAAACTGACTGCTTATGAATACCAGTGTAGCCGAGGTGTGAATATCAAAGAGGAAACGGCCAGAGAGATTGGCCGTAGATCAGCAGAGTTTGGTGTAAAATTAAGTATCCATGCACCCTACTATATTAGCTTGGGCACAGAGGATGAGCAAATTATTGCCAATACGCAGAAACATTTTTTGAAATCATTAGAAGTAGCCCGTTGGATGGGAGCTGACCGTATTATTTTTCATATGGGGGGGCCAGGAAAACAAGAGCGCAGTGCAGCTATGCAGAGGGTTAAACGTTCCTTTAGTCATGTGCTAGAGCAGGTAGAGAAACGAGGGCTAACGGGTATCTATTTATGTCCTGAAACGATGGGAAAGCAAAATCAGTTGGGTTCACTAGTAGAGGTAATGGAGCTATGTACAATGTCTGAATGGGTTAGGCCAGCTGTGGATTTTGGACATTTGCATGCGGTGACAGGTGGGAAATATATCACCAAAGCAGAAATAGAAACTGTTTTTGATGCAGTGGCTGAGAAATTGGGCGCTGAGGCAGCGAAGAATTTACATATTCACTTTAGCCGGATTCAATTTACTAAAGGCGGGGAAAAACGTCATTGGACGTTTGCCGATGAGTTTGGACCACCCCATGAGCCCCTTATTGAGCTTTGTGCCCAGCGAGGGTTATCCCCGCGAGTTATTTGTGAATCAGCAGGAACTCAGGCTCTTGATGCTAAAGTGATGCAAGATTTATATTTTTCATTGATAAAAAAATCGCAGTAATATGATATTTATACAATAATATTTTATGATCATACATATTATTGTATAATGTATGAATTGTGTGTACTTGGTAGATTATAAAAAATGGGGGGCATAATATGAATATTGCTAATAAGATCCTGGGTAATTATGTAACTGAAGGAATGGATTTCTTTGATAAAAAATAATAATTATAATGAAATATTAACAAAGTTTAATCAGATTATCCCCACCACTCGGCTACTCGTAAATGAACCACTGTCAAAACACACTACTTTTAAAATAGGTGGTCCAGCGGATTATCTGGTATTGCCATCCTCTATCGATGAAATATCGGGTGTGATGATCATTGCAAAGCAGTATAATATACCTGTTAGTATCCTTGGTAATGGTTCTAATATTTTGGTTCTTGACAAAGGCATTAAAGGCTTGGTATTAAAATTCGGCAGTGATATGTCGTATATTAGGCACTCAGAAGCTACTGTTACGATTGGTGCTGGGGCTATGCTGGCCGATGTTTGTATTTATGCAGCAAAGCATGGACTTGGCGGCCTGGAGTTTGCCATCGGCATTCCAGGGAGCATTGGTGGCGCCGTATTTATGAATGCTGGTGCTTACTCAGGCGAGATGTGCCAGGTTGTTGGTGCTACGATCGGGGTTTGTGCTGATGGTAGTGTAAAACGTTTTGGAGAGTCAGAAATTGCTTTTGGCTATCGGCATAGCGCATTTCAGGATAATGGTTGCATTATTTGCGAAGTGGAATTAAATCTAATCAGGAACGAAAAGCCAACCATTGAGCAAAAAATGTATGAATATCAAGTAAGGCGTGAGACGAAACAACCTCTGGAAATGCCGAGTGCTGGTAGTACTTTTAAAAGGCCCCCAGGTCATTTTGCAGGTACGTTGATTGAACAGGCTGGGCTTAAAGGTCTTACAGTGGGTGGCGCTCAGGTGTCCATGAAACATGCAGGTTTTGTTGTTAATGCGGGTGGAGCAACAGCCCAAGATGTATTAATGCTCATCAAAGAAGTGCAACGCCTTGTCTATGAGCACTCAGGTGTTATGTTGCAACCTGAAGTCCGTATAGTCGGTGAGGAATAGGTAAAGACTTGGTTTAACCAAGTCTCTTTTCCTGTCACCTATCCCAATACTCATTTGCAGGAAAGTGAAAGAAAATGTCGAAATATACTGATAAGAGGGCAAGGGAGGATGGGTAACATGAAATTAACTTTTTTAGGTGCTGCAAAAATGGTAACAGGCTCGTCTTATTTATTAGAAGTGGGTGTACAAAAAATACTCATCGATTGTGGTATGTTCCAAGGTTCAAAAACCATTACGGCTCATAATAGTCGTGAGTTTTTATATGACCCTACAGCTATTGATTGTGTATTATTAACACATGCTCATATTGATCATAGCGGATTATTACCTAAATTGTGTAAGTCTGGTTTTAAAGGAATGATTTATGCGACTAAAGTTACGAATGCCCTATGTGGTATTATGTTACCTGACAGTGCTCATATTCAGGAATTTGATGCAGAAATTGCCAATCGCAAGGGGAGGCGGGCTGGAAAAAAGCTTGTGGAGCCCTTATATACAATCGATGAAGCTCATGCCTGTTTAACCCGCTTCTCTCCAGTAGACTATGACGCGGTAGTGACCTTGTCTCCTAGTGTGAAGGTGTGTTTTAGAGATGCTGGACATATTCTTGGTTCGGCTATGATCGAGGTATGGGTTACTGAACAAGGGAAAACAGTAAAGTTGTTATTCTCCGGTGATTTGGGACAACCTAATCAACCCCTCATCAAAGATCCGACCTTAATTGATGAAGCTGACTATATCATTGTAGAATCTACCTATGGCAATCGTTTACATGAAGAGTATGATAAAGAGGAAAAATTAGCAAATATTATTAATGCCAGCGTGGCGCGCGGTGGTAATATCATTATCCCTTCTTTTGCCGTGGGGCGCACCCAAACCATGTTATATTATTTGCATAATCTTTTAAAAGCGGGCAGGATACCAGATATGCCGGTCATTATTGACAGTCCTTTGGCCATATCAGCTACCGATATTTTCTTGCATAATAATCAAGATTATGATACTGAAACGCTGGAGATGCTCTATAAAGACCATGATAACCCGCTGCAAATGCCCCAGCTGCGTTTTACCAAAACAGCTGAAGAATCGAGAGCTCTTAATGATTTGAAAGATCCAGCTATTATTATTTCAGCAAGCGGAATGTGCGATGCTGGTCGTATTCTTCATCATCTTAAACATAATTTATGGCGATCAGAAGCTACTGTATTATTTATTGGCTATCAGGCCCAAGGAAGTTTGGGGCGGCGTCTAGCTGAAGGAATAAAAAAAGTAAAAGTCTTAGGTGAAGAAATTAGTGTCAAAGCTACTATTTATAAATTAGATGGCTTTTCAGCACATGCTGATCAAAAGCAACTTTTAACATGGTTATCTTATTTTAAAGCAAAAGCAGCCAACATTTTTTTAGTGCATGGAGAATTAGATGCATCAGAAACATTTGCCCAGCTGATCAAAGAAAAAATGGCAGTTCCCACTTATATTCCGAATTTAGGGGATGTGGCGACTTTAACAGGCAGAGAGTGGCAGGTTGAAAAAGCTGAGGTTACGAGCCCTGCTGTTAAACAGCTGCACGACTATCTAGAAATACTGGATAGAGAGTATATAGAGCAACGCAAGAAACTTGAACAAATGGGTGGCGTTGATAACAGTAAAATTGCAGAGATTATGCGCAATTTAGAAAAAGTACAGAGTTATATGAATAAAACATTAAATGAGCTTTAAGATTAAATATAATAGCATATTTCTGCAAAATATGTAGTTTTTTTTAATATTGGTAATTGACAGTTGAACGACAGTATAATATAGTGGTTTGTATGCCACAATAAAAGGGTGCAGTGTTTACAGCATCCTTTTATTGTTTATTGGTTTATTTGTTTATTTTTAGGAGGGCTTATATTTATGAAACGTACTGATTTACGCAACGTTGCGATTATTGCGCATGTTGACCATGGTAAAACGACTCTGGTAGATGCAATGCTGAGACAAAGTAATGTATTCCGCGCCAATGAAACGGTGGCTGAGCGGGTTATGGATTCTAATGATCTTGAACGTGAGCGGGGTATTACGATCCTGTCGAAAAATACCTCTGTTATGCATAAAGGTGTGAAGATTAATATTGTAGATACTCCAGGTCATGCAGATTTTGGTGGTGAAGTGGAACGAGTTCTTAATATGGTTGATGGAGTACTGTTATTAGTTGATTCTTTTGAAGGTCCTATGCCTCAGACCAAATATGTTTTGAAAAAGGCTTTAGAACAAAAATTAAAAGCCATTGTTGTTATTAATAAAATTGACCGTCCTGACCAACGCGTAGAAGAAGTTGCTGATGAAGTATTAGAATTGTTCATGGATCTTGATGCGACTGACGAACAATTAAATTTTAAAGTAGTCTATGCTGCAGCTAGAGATGGTATTGCTAAACTTAATATGGCTGATGAAAGTACCGATTTGGAGCCACTATTTTCATTATTGATCGATGAAATTCCAGCGCCACAAGGTGAATTTGATGGACCATTGCAAATCATGGTTACGACTCTTGATTATGATGATTATGTGGGACGTATTGCTATTGGTCGAGTTATTCGTGGTAAGGTGCGTAATGGACAGCAGGTCCTAATACTAAATGGCGATGTGCAGAGAAAAGCTAAGATTGCTCGTTTGTATACATATGAAGGGCTAAAACGTACTGAAACTCAAGAAGTAGGACTCGGTGATGTTGTGGCTATTACTGGTCTTACTGATGTAAATATTGGAGAAACTGTTTGTGATCTAGAAAATCCAGAAGCCTTGCCAACCATTAATATTGATGAACCTACCTTAGTTATGGTGTTTAGTGTCAACAATAGTCCGTTTGCTGGTCGAGAAGGTACTCTTATTACCACTAGACATATACGTGATCGGCTGTTTAGAGAAGTTGAAACCAATGTAAGCTTACGCGTAAATGAAACTGATAGTGCTGATACTTTTGAAGTATGTGGCCGTGGGGAACTTCATTTGTCAATTTTAATTGAAACAATGCGCCGTGAAGGTTTTGAATTCCAGGTTGGTAAACCTGCAGTTATTTATAAAACTATTAATGGTGAACGTTGTGAACCAATGGAGTCCCTAACAGTTGATGTTCCTCAAGAGTTTATGGGCGCTGTTATGGAATCCTTAGGTACTCGTAAAGCCGAGCTTGTGAATATGACTGAAATAGCTGGTTATTTGCGCATGGAATTTATTATTCCGGCTCGGGGACTTATTAGTTTCCGTTCAGAGTTTTTGACTAGTACTAAGGGCAATGGTATTATGCATCATGTATTCCAAGGGTACGCACCGTATAAAGGTGATATCCAAGGACGTACTCGTGGAGCGTTAGTTGCTTTTGAAGCAGGTGAAACAACTGGTTATGGTATCTTCAACGTGCAGGATCGAGGCGTTATGTTTATCGTGCCAGGACAACCTGTTTATGAAGGTAGTATTATCGGCGAGAATACTAGGGAAATGGATATGGATGTAAATCCATGTAAGAAAAAAAATGTTACCAATATGCGTACGAGTGCCTCTGATGAAGCATTGCGTTTAGTAGCACCAAGAATCCTGAGCTTAGAGCAGGCATTAGAGTATATTAATAAAGATGAGTTAGTGGAAGTGACACCAAAGAGTATTCGCCTACGTAAGACTGTCTTAGATCGTACTGCGCGGGGTAGAATGCGTAAGAGTTAGTAAGTAACAAATTATTATATGCGTAAAAGCGCCCCTTGTGGGCGCTTTTTTTACTTATATAGTCTTCAAATTTTATTTTTCGTCTATTAATGATAATTATCTTCGAAAGACAAAAAAAAAAATAATGTAAAGCAGGATATTCCCCTAAAAACGTCGAATAAATACCATAAAATGGCGATTGATTAGAGATGTGTCAGGAGGCGGAAATAATGGGACTGAGTATGATCGATAAGCTGACAAATTATTTGATGCCAATGGAAAAAGTGGCGCAAAAGGAGCAACTGGTAGCGGATTTTGATGATATTCATGGACGTAAACCGGTGAATCTATATGTGCACACTAATCAGTCAGCAAAATTAAAAGTTTTAATAGTTTCACCAGCAAAATTTGATGATGTGCGTATATATGCTGATCATCTAAAAGCCAATATAACAGTAGTCATTAATCTTACATGTATAGAGAAGGATATGCAGAATGCTATCAAGGATTTTATGAATGGTGTCTGTTATGTACTTGCTGGTAATGTTGCGCGGATTGCTGATTCTGTATTTATGTATACACCAGTCAATGTGGATATAGATAAAGAAATATATGCTTATTCAGTACCTACATATGTAAAGCCTAAAGTTGAGTGAGTTCGCTGTACTGTGTGGATGCGTAATAAAGAATTAAACCAGTAATATTTGCTTAAACTCAGTAATATTATCATAACTGAAGATGCCGATTTCTGCGGCATCTTGTTTATTTATAAAAAATATATTTGTGTAATCAAGTAGCTCCACCAGTAGATTCAAGGCTTCGCGGATTTTCGGCGGAGTCTTTTTCTACTTCTTTTGAAGACTTTAGCACTAAAAAGTACAAGAAATGTTGTCTCCCTAAGCATGAAGTGACACATGTATTGAAACGGCAGATGGAGGAACTGAAAACGATATCGATCAGCATTTATGTCACTCCTTGTTTGAAGAAACGCTCCTTTTTGTAGGTATAGATGCGAATATCTTGGTAGTAGTAGGGTCTCGCCTCATAACTGCTCTACTATTTGCATATTTCCTTGGTTGGATTTTAGAACGACAATGTGTGAGGATTACAGCAAAATGACCTATCATTAGTTAGAATTATTTACGGTAGTTAAAAAACATCACATAGGACAAAAGGTTATAGTGCAAAAATTTCACAAATTCAAAGATACTCTACCTTTCAGCAGTTTTAAAGCTATCGAATCCAGGCATTAGCTTGACATTTCGCTTAATAAAGTGATGGTCCTGCACAAGTTTTTGGTGGAATTGTAGCATGGCTTTAATTTTTGCACCAGAACCATTACATCAGCAACTTACATTAAAAGGAAACCTTGTGGAAAAATTTGGAGGCCTCCAATTTGCAAGAATGAGCGTTCATTGCTTCAGCCACTTGGCTTATAGGCATGGTATTTATTATCGGCGGTATATAATCTAATAAGTATTGACTATTTCGAGTATATTCATGGTCCTTAGGGTAATTCAACATAGATATTAGGCTTGTCGTCTCGGGCTATTTTACAATCGGAATCGGCGCATTGGAATGAACTTCCACAACAGTAGTTTGTTTCGATTTCGTTTGCGAAATGGAGACAACGTTTTTCAATATGTACCTCTTTATTTAGGCGTGTACATAAAAGCATTTCTGGCTCTATGGTAAGCTTAACGGACACCTTACCCACCTCCTATCAGTTGTATTATATAACTACTAGGGATAAATGGTGATTGATGTCAATATATTCCTGGTTAAATAATATTTGAACTGGGGTTTAATCTGTGCGACCCCCTTAAAAAGTAGGGAGTCGCACAGGGTGTCATGGGGGGGCGGAGTAGATGAGATTCGTGTAATAGTATGATTTGGATTGGGAATGAAGTTAATGCAAGCAGATACAGTGGTGTGTTGGGAGAAGACCGTAACCAGTGGCTGATAAGAAAGGTTAATTGACGGCCGGTTTTAAGGCAGTCCATTACATGTCACTGGTGGCATATTTTTTAACGTACCACTTGTAAGTCGAGTTATTATTAATAAAAAGGATTCTCTTATTAATTGGAAAAAATGTAATAAATTGTTATGTTTAAATTGGAAGACATAGGAGGTTAAAGAATACCATCGTGAAACAATAACTCTATGGGGAAATTATTACATAGTAATGGGAGGAACGTATATGAAAACAACGATTTTATCAATTTTATTGAGCTTTGCCGTTTTTACAGGGAGTATGCTTGGGTAACCGCCAGTACTGGTGTCCGCTCAAGCATACGCAGTTGATACAGTCCCAATAAACAAAAAAGACGTAAATATTATATGCAACGATCCATTGGCCAAACTGCCTAAAGTAGCAAGCTTTTCTGTTACCAGTACGGATATTGCCGAGGGAAAGTATCTAGCCCCTGCACAGCTTTCAGGGATGTTTGGCGTTAAAGGTGGGCAAGATGTTTCACCGCAGTTGTCCTGGTCTGGTGCACCAGAAGGCACCAAAAGTTATGTTATAACCGTCTATGATCCTGATGCTCCAACTGGATCAGGATTCTGGCACTGGGCTGTTGCCAATATACCGGCAACTTATGTGTGATAATGGTAATTGTGTTACTGCTATTTGCAGGAGTTGCGCTCGCCGAAGGCAAATGGATGATTGCGAAAAATACGCTTAGCACTGGAGACAGTCGTCCTGCCGGTCAGCCTACAGAGGATTCTGTATGTATTTGGAATCCGTCTTATAGCCAGGCGAAAGAGTGGAATGGTTTGGCGGTAAAAAATACAGTGAGTCTCTGGGCAGTTTTGTAGCTCATGGCGAGGGGCGTGCAGTATGGTATCTTAATGCTGAATTTGAGCAAAGTGATGAAGGTAATCACTTCTTGGGAATGCGGCATGGGCAAATCATGCAGCACTTCGCAGATGGACAGACAGTGGTTGCAAATTGGGAACATGGTATTAAACAAGGGAAATTGAAAGAGATGATATTCTAATAAATCAAGAGAAAATAGAAGTATTTTTAAGATTATTTAAAGAGATGTGTCATAATAATTATGAAATTTCATAATTATTATTGAACAATCATAATTAATATGATACCGTATAGACAAATATACTGGAGGTGATTGTTATGACAGATAAAGAGTTTCTAGAATTACTGATGTCATATAAAGGTGGTAAGGTTCCATTATTGAATGTCGGACTAGCATTAGCGAATAATCAATTTAGCCATGAATACTTAGCGTTAGCAAATAATATTTTGATTGCAAAAAAAGAACAAAGCAAGGTTGGCAGACCACAAACTATTTCTCACGATGTAAAAGAATTGATTTTTAAGTTAAGAACAGAAGGAGTAGCACTAGAATCGATTGCACATCAAGTAAAATGCAGTTTATCGACTGTTAGAAGAACATTAGAAAACTATCAGCAGGCATTTGATTAATCATAACCCGTAGCCACTCACAATCAGACAGTCAGTCAGTTTGCGTAGCAGAAACCGGGACCTGATGGGAAGGTTGATCCTGTTTGCTAGATCAAGAATCCGCATCAACGGCAGTAGGTTGCCGGAACCTCCTTATGCCTTTTAACATAATATATAGCAAAGCGCATATTGGAGGGAATAAAAATGTTGCACTGTGATTGTGATGCCTGCCATCAAAAAGACGTCGGCGGATGCTACTATGGCTGCGTTGGAGTATCAAAACCATTATTGAATAAAATTGTTGTCCTCGACCCTGGTCATGGAGGTATTTATTCGGGAGGCGTACACTATGGGTTTCGGGAATCTGATATTAACCTGTCGGTCGCTCTTAAAGTACGCAAAAAACTAGCCAGGTTAGGGGCTACAGTTATTATGACGCGAACACGTGACGTTAACCTAGCCCCACCTGGCTCGGCTCTTGACGCCGATCTCCAAGCCAGAGTAGATGTTGCTAAAACCTCTGGCGCTGATATTTTCGTAAGCCTGCATGTTGACGATGTTCCAAATATCAATCTTGTAGGTCTTGCCAGTTACTTCCCGGAAGGACGTTCTTCTGGCCTTGCCTGTGCTATCCAAGCTTCTTTAGTAAATGAAATCTGCACAGTTGATAATGGTGTTAGCCCAGCCGATTTTTATGTTCTCGTTCATAATGACATGCCCGCAGCATTAATTGAAATGGGGTATCTATCCAATCCTGCGGAAGCATTATGCCTTATGGATAACGCCTATCAAAAGCTATTGGCTGACGGCATTTTAAAGGGCATCATTAGCTACTTTCTGTGCCAATAATCCTGTCCTGCTGCTACAGTGTAGTCGCAGTATGTCTTTGTTGCGGTCGTGAGTTGGATCATCGCCATCATCACTGCTTGCCCGTTTTGCGGAGGTATGAAGGACGACCTACTGTTGAGAGAACGCAAGGGGTAGCGTATGAATGATACTACACTAATGAAATATTTTTCTATTGGAAAAATTTCTTAAGCATGGAATAACGTTAAACATATATTTGAGTATATCGATGGGCTAGACGAGCAGTTGGAAGGATAAACTATCTTCCCAGAGATGTGATTGTATGGCCAGATCTGCGGCGGTGGACTGGCTTGTTTAGCGTATGGTAACAATGATTGTTTAGAGGATTAATGTTACCTTTTGCTGAAGTGTATTGGAAAGGATAAAAGGGGGAGAACAAATATGGGTGCAACAAAATATTATGATGTAAAAATAACAGTTCTAAAAAAGCTTGAAATAAGTGATATTCATAAAGAATATGCATCAGAAGGAGTACATACTACTTGTTTGAATTATAAAGAAGGACAAGAGTATATATCAAAGCGTTGCAATAAGCCCGAAGGATTTTGTAGTTGGGCTTGGGCAGGAATCCAAGATAAGGTTGTGTTTTTAGCATTAGGACATAATTATCCTTGGATTAAGCAGAAAGGAACTGAAATATTCTGCTGTGCTGATGGACTTCATCCAGTTTTGTATAAAGCAGAAAGAATAGAAGAATATCCATAGAAAACATAGCCATCTGAAGAAACGTTGCCCCAAGGCGAAAAGCAAAGTAGCTTTATGAATTGGACTGCTGTCAAAACATATGCAAAAACTGAGCGGGAGCTTACTAAATAGTAGGCTCCTTTTTATTATCAGAAACCACCATGCCACTAACGTAGTATGTAAATAGACTATTTGTCTATTCACATATCAAAGTATAAGTTTCAGGTTACCATGCCTTCATTTACAAGGCGTGGCAGGGCTAATTCTTAGCACAAGGAGTGGTTTTGTTATAGTTCAGGATGTACTTGGGCAGTCTATGAATATTGCAAAGGAGGCAAAACGTGTATATAAGAGCCTCAAAAGCAGTAGAGGGGTACATTTATGAGAGTTATTGTGGTACTTTCAATGGTACTTGCTGCCTGGAGGTGGAGCGATTGGAGAAATTGGAGAAACTATTACCCTACTGTATTGTTTATGATAACATTAGCTCTAATTGAAGGCTGTATCACCGCAAATCACAAGTTATGGATGATGGTTAACAGTCCGTTCACAACAATCAGCTTGTTGAACGGTTTATTCGTGACATTTACGGCTTTTCCGGCTATGGTGCTACTGTACCTTAGCCATTACCCCAAAAGAAAATTTAACAAAGTATGTTATATGATCCTATGGGCTTTATTTTACAGTATGATAGAATACGGCATGGGGATATTGGGATTTTTCGTTTATGCAAACGGATGGTCTCTTGTCTGGTCGGCCATATTCAATAGCTTCATGTTTCCGATACTACGAATTCACCACAAAAATCCTCTGTTGGCTTGGTTATGTTCGGTCATTATGTTTTTTTTCATTTGGTTTCATTTTGGATTTTCTTTAGAGATACTAAAAGATAAGCCTTGATTGGCATATGCATTTCTGACGGTTCTGGTGCAAAAATTTCACAAAGTCAAAAAGACTCTAGCTTTCACCAAAATATCAAGCAACCTTTATTTTGTTTTATAAAATCCGTTACTTTTCAGATTGTATTACGTTTATAGTTATGAATGACTAATCGGTCACAAAAAAATGAGTAACAGTTTAGTCAATGTAAGGAGGCTCTCATTGTGAAAACAAAAAATCTAGTTGTTACAGGTGTAATTGCAGGAACTCTTTTAATTGGGGTAACACCAACTTTTGCGGATAGTCTACATGGGGAAAAAGAAGTAAAAAGTACAAGTGGAGAAAGTATTGCGGCCGTAATTAGTGAGGAAGATTCCAGATTTTTGGTAGAAGATATGAAAATTCCGCCCAATACTTATATAATAGATAAGAAAATAGCAGATGTTACCGGGGATGAAGTTGACGATACTATTTATCTGATTGGTCACAAAGGAAATATAGCCGATAGATATGCCGATAAACTCAATATTGTAGTTCGTAACGGTGCAACAAATAACAGGGAAATGACCGACCTCAAAAAAATGGGCGGTTATGAAGGAAAGCTATTTGTTGGTGACTTTAGTGGTGATAAAGTAAACGATGTAATGATTACGGCCCCAACTGGTGGCAGTGGTGGCATTGTCCAGCATATCATTGTAAACTTTAGCGCTCCTGAGCCCGCCGTTATTTTGGGGCCCAAAAATAATGCAGGTGCGCAATTTATTGGCAAGTATGTGGATGGCTTTAAGGCTGAATTAGTCAATCAGGATACAGGGAGAAGTATTAATATCGACCTTAACGCAAAAAAAGATATGTACGTAGCCTCTCAAATATACAATAAGGACGGTACTCTTTTAAAAGAAGTAAAATCAATGACTTATCCACTTTCCCTATTGGAGCCAATTGACATGGATGGAGACGGCACTTATGAGCTTAAGGGTATCCAATCAATTAAAGGAGCCTACGGTGCTGATACGATCAGTCATGTGAACTCCTTCTGGAAATTTGAAAATAATCAATGGAATGCCAAACAAATCGAAGTATCATTATTCTTGCTAACATTAAGTGAAACTCGGCGTGTACCTACTGAAGTGGTGGGTGCTGTCCAGCCCAGTCAACCGACAAAAGAGGATGACAAAAGTTTTGAAAAGTATTTTAATTTGATTGGTATGAAAAAGGAAAAGCTTATTGATATGCTTGGCGAGAAGCCAACCCCTGTTGATGAAGGCGGTTTAGAATTTACAAAAGCCGGTATAAGAGTATGGTTTGGAAGTAACGGAAACCAATTAGTTCAACAAGTTTATATAAGCCGTGCTGATATTGATTACAATGGCTTAAAGATAGGTGACAAAATAAATGCTTTCAAGCAGGTGTTTGGAGAAGTCATAAATGAAGATTCCGGTTCGGCTTATGCAAATTTTGATTATAAAGGAAAGGTTTTAAATATCAACTATGATCCTAAGACTGAAAAAACAATCAGTGCCTATATCATGAAAGAGTGGAAATAGGATATGAGCAGCTTTTTCAAAAGTGTCTATGAAATTGTTGCTCAAATACTTGCGGGGAAGTTGCAACCTATCAGCCTACTCAGAAAAAAGAAATATTGAATACGCCAATAACAATAAAATTAAATTAGTAGCAAAACTAAATCTTTCTGTAACGCAGGGGTATCGAAAAAAAGAAGATGAATTTGAGCTTAATAAAGATGCTGGAATGTATGTCTGTAAGGCAGGACATATGGCTATAAAGAAATTTCGGCAAGGGGAAAAAGGTGTGGCTGTAAATCAAACCGACACGTATATCATCTCCGGGTCTTATTGGTATGGCAATGCAGGGAGCAATGGCGATATTTAGCGTAAATTTAAAACGAATATTGAAACTAATAGGTTGAAAAGTATGTCAATATGAGCAGCTCAATCTTAAAAAGGACGACTCTAAATTCAAAAATTGAATTTGAGCCGTCCTTTTTTAATACAGTTATTTAATTTGATTAGATATTGCGATGTTTCATGTAACGGCCAAAAAAATTTGCGATAAAAATCAGCATTGGTAAAATTTTGGCAATCTAGGGGTGCCAGCGAGCGAAGTGGGTCCTATCAATTGTAACATGGGCCATGGCCGTGCATAAAATATTATGACATAACATAATAAAGGAAAGGAGACTTAATGTGATAAATTATAGATTTATCTTTAAGAAATTTAAACAACTGATGCTAAAAACCACTATTCCGGTGTTGTCTATAGCCGATCTGCCTATGCTTTTTTCAATTGGCGATTGGTTTTTTATAATGAACCAGATACAAAATGGTAAAAATTCAGATATAACAAATTATGGGAATAGGACTAAATCGCGTAATAAGCATACAAGTAGCATTACTTTTAAAGATGTAGAAGGTATAGATGAGGCTAAGCAGGAATTAAAAGAAATTTTAGAGTTTATCAGGCGTCCTCAAAAATTTAATAATTTGGGTGCTCGCATCCCTAAAGGGGTGTTGCTATACGGGCCGCCTGGTACAGGTAAAACACTACTGGCAAAGGCGCTAGCAGGTGAGGCAGGAGTACCGTTCTTAAGCATCAGTGGTTCACAATTTGTAGAAATGTATGTTGGTGTCGGTGCTTCTCGAGTACGCGAGCTGTTTAAGGAAGCTCGTAAGAAGGCACCATGTATCATCTTTATTGACGAGATTGATGCCGTCGGTCGTCAGCGTGGCGCTGGTGTGGGTGGCGGAAATGATGAACGTGAACAAACACTCAACCAGTTGTTAATAGAAATGGATGGATTCGGTACTAATAAAGGTGTCTTTGTTATTGCCGCTACCAATCGAACGGATATTCTTGATCCGGCACTTTTACGCCCAGGACGATTTGATCGTCAGATCGTAGTGGATAGGCCGGATCTTAAGGGACGCCTTGAGATATTAAAAGTGCATACTAGAAGTAAACCCTTAGCAGATAAGATGGATCTTGAAGTTCTCGCTCGTCGTACACCTGGTTTTACAGGAGCTGATCTTAGCAATGTAGTGAACGAGGCTGCAATTCTTGCTGCACGCCAAAATAAAACGTGTATAGAGATGCATGACATGGAAGAAGCAGTGGAACGTATCGTGGCAGGACCGGAGCGTAAAAGCCGTTTTATTAACGCAAGAGATAAGAAGCTTACTGCGTACCATGAGGCTGGTCATGTTTTAGTCGGAATGTCCTTAAAGCACGCTGACCCGATTCATAGGGTGTCCATTATTCCACGCGGCGAGACTGGTGGGTATACTCTTACTTTGCCTAAGGAAGATCGCTGTTATTTTACTAGGTCAGAAATTCTCGATCAAATTAAGACTGTGTTGAGTGGCCGAGTAGCTGAAATCCTAATATTTAATGAAACGAGCACCGGAGTCCATAATGATCTAATACAGGCCACCGAGCTTGCACGTAAAATGGTCTGCGAATACGGCATGAGCGAGACATTGGGGCCAGTCGCTTTTTCACGATCTAAAGAACAGGTCTTTTTGGGCCGTGATATTGCTCGTGTCCCCAATAATAGCCAAGAAATGGACTATGCCATAGATCAAGAAATACACCGGATACTTGAGGACGCTTGTGGAGAAGCCGAGGAGATAATCAAAGCCAATCTTGATAAACTGCATCTTATTGCAACTACCCTATTACAACGAGAAAAATTGGATGGCGAAGAGCTTAAGAAGCTACTGAAGGAAAAGTGAATACGGATAATAACGATATGAATTTTTATGAGAAAATAACGAATCGGAGTATAATTGTTTTATTGACATTTTATTTCATTAATTAGAAAGAAAACTGAAAAATACTTATAAATCGCTCCGCGATGGTTTATTGACAGTTCCTTATTTCCTGGAATGATAAAGAGCCTAAGTCGGATCTCAGAGAATGGAATCCAGTGCATAGGAAAAGTAAGAACGCCCTATATTAGATAGGGCGTTCTTACTTTTCTCATTGGATAGACTATATTACTGTTTAGAGATATAATAACCATTTTTTCCAGTATAGGTACAACCCGCACAGCTGTGAGAGCAACTAATATGCTGAGTATTAGATCTGTAGTGATATAGGGTACGACACCAACAGCAATAGCGGTACTCACTGTCATTTGTTTGTATAAGTAAATTAAAATTAAGATCATTTCCCTGATGGTTAACTTCATAGCGTATTTCCACCTGTAGTATGAAAAAGTTATGCATATATAGTGCAATGTTTTTACTACAATTGTAAGCTAATATATTAAAAATGGTTTACGATGTCAGGAGGAAATCGTAATGACATTCAATTATTAAAATATGATTGACAGTTTTTGCACATTGACTGCAGAGAATGAGTATGAGGCCCATGACAATTAAATTGTTGTTTATCATGAGGGGACTGACAATTACATTGTTGTTGATCATGATGGGTATGACAATTACATTGTTGTTTGTCATGATAGGTATGACAATTACATTGTTGTTTGTCATGGAAACCAAATTTGGTACTATTGTCATTCGCTTCAAGTTGCCAATTGGTAGTATGATCGGGAAAAAGTTGGTGGTCTTTTTTAAATACTGGGCAAATAAAAATGATACTGGTAACAGCTAAACATCTGCAGTCCAGGCATTTAACGGATATATCTTCCACTACGTTGCAAACTTTTATAACTTCATCTTGAATATCTTTTAACAAAACAAAGGTACAAAATGGAATTTCAAAATCGGCAGAATGGATTGATTGATGGAGATCGTCAGACACGAAAATAATTTTTATTTGTTTTTTTCCATCAATGACAAGTTTTTTACCTGCTGGTGTACATATTATTTTAAAAGAATTAATACATATTTTAAAACATATTTGCTTGATACTTTCGCTAGTGATTTTGTGGCAAGGTATACACAATTTATCAATTTCACAAAACTCGGTACAAGGATGGTGTGGCGGGCATTTTGGAAAGTGTGATATTGGTGTAACGCCTAAAATTTCAATAGAATGATGAATCATAGATGCTTCCTCCTTATTCTAGACTTGATCCTGCTGTTAAACCCTCTAATGAGAGAGAATAATACGTCGTAGTCATTATTATCTTATGTTTTCAAGATGTGGTGTGCTACTCATTAATGAAATTATACGTGGTCATAGTTAAGACCGAGTTTGAATATAATAAACGATTAGGCAGATTGATAGGGCGATAAATATTAGTAAGGGGTGACGGCTATAAGAAGATTATTTAATAGAAAAACCAGTAAATTTAGTGGGTTGATTAGTTTAAGCGCATTGGCAGCCATGTTCATATTGTTTTTCCTGTTTATACCTCAGTTTATTACAACGACTGCTGGGCAAATATTCGTAGGGATATGGGCTCTTATGGCTGCTTTGTCCTTTGCTGCTCATGGAAGAAGTGTAACGACTAGAAGAGGGCGACAATATGTTCCTGTCTATGGCCTAAAAAAAGTTGAGCGTACCTCAATAAAGGCACGCTCAACAAGTTCAATGCGTGGGCTATAATTAGAACTTCAGTGATCTTAATACGTCATCTAAGTTAGTAAGTAAATTATTAATATCATTAGCTGTGATGACGAGCGGTGGTTGGAAGGCCAGGACATTGCGGTTGGGACCGCTTTTGCCCACCAAAAAGCCCCGGTCTTTCATTTTTTCCATAATGATATCAGTTTCAGTGATGGCTGGTATCTTATTAGAATGGACGAGCTCAGCGCCAAGCATGAGTCCCAGGCCACGTACATCGCCGATGATGGGATGCTTTTGCTGCAAGCTTAGCAAACCGTCTTTCAATAGTTTACCAAGTTCCTCGGCTCTAGCCGGTAAATTGTTGGTGGTAATATATTTTAGAGTAGCTAGGCTGGCGGCGGCTGTCACAGGATTACCGCCCAGGGTGGATGCGCCAGGACGAGTATAGACATCAGCGATTTCAGCTCTGGCAGTGAATGCTCCCACAGGCGTACCATTGCCGAGTGCTTTAGCCATAGCCATGATATCGGGCTCCACATCATAGTGTTCAATTGCAAACATTTTACCTGTACGGCCAAATCCTGTTTGTACTTCATCAATAATGAGGAGAATACCATAAGCGTCCAAAATTTCTTTGACCCTTTTGAAATAATCCAGGGGTGGAGTAATGATGCCGCCGTTACCTTGAATCGGTTCAGCAAACATGGCAGCTACTTTTCCCGAGGTAGCTGTCTTAATAATGGTTTCAATTTCATTTGCGCAGGCTAAATCGCATTCAGGATAGCGTTTATTAAATGGACAACGGTAGCAGTAGGCGTTGGGGGCGAAGTTAATGCCACCGACAGGTGCTGGATCAGTGCGCCACATGCTTAGACCTGTCAGGCTCATACCTAGTTTAGTACGTCCATGTAGTCCTTGACGCAAGCTGATAAATTCGCAGCTACCTGTATACAGAGAAGCAAGCAAGGCAGCCCCTTCTGTGGCTTCACTACCAGTAGAACAAAAAAAAGTTTTTTGCAATCTACCTGGTGTGATTTGGGCGAGTTGTTCTGCCAGATTAACAATGTTTTGTGTTAAATAAATAGTACATGTATGTTGTAATGTGTTGACCTGCTCACAAATTGCTTTCGTAATATCAGGATTGCAGTGACCGCAGTTGACAACAGATATGCCAGACAAGCAATCTAAATACTGTTTGCCGGTGCTATCATACAAATATTGCATTTCACCACGCACTAACTGCATAGGTTGGCTGTAAAAGTGATATACACAAGGAATTAAATATTCGCGTTTTTTGCGTAAAATTTCTTCAGATCCGATATAATGATTCACACAATATCCCACCTTTCAATGTTTACCGGGAAATACGATAGCGGAAGGCGCCGAGTCCTAGCTTTCGTGGACTGGCAGCAACAAGTTTGTCTAGTTGGCTAGTATCAAATTGATATTGTGATTGCTGAGTCGAGATCTTATCTAGCTCCTGGCGATAGATATTGGTAATCAGACCTACTAGTTCAGGAGTATAATATTGACCTTCAATACGGTAATTATGGACAGTGTTTAATGCCGTTAGATGGGGCAGTAAACACAAATCTTTGGTAAATAGAAGATGACTGCGATCATATTGGTCAACCATAATAGGATGTAGTTCGCCGGCAGTATCAAGTAAAGCATATTGCTTGGTATCGAGTATGTGGTCATAACTTTCATATCCACTATGATTTAAGACGGCCATTTGTATAGAGTGATCGATAACCATTGCTGATAGTGATCCATGCACAATCATTTCTAGTGGTAATGAATTCTCATGTACTAGTTTCATAATTTGTTCATGGGTGGCTTCAAGAGAAACCGTAGCTTTGCTAATGCCATTATTCTTTAGTAGTTGGGCAGTTAAATGATTAAATAGATTGAAGGAAAAATCGGCCTGTACTGGAAGGTCTGATAGGTTACGTGCCAAGCGCAGTGCACCTATATTACTGACCATCAGGCCATGGGGTTTTACTGTATTCATACTAGTGAAAAACTGTTCTAATTCCCCGCATTCTCTTTCCATCGTAATACGAGGGGTGGCAACCACAACTTTTGCTTGATAGTGATTGGCTTCTTCAATTGCTTGAAGAATTGCATCTAAAGTCCAGGGAATCGATGGCTTGCATGCTTCCCCGCCTACATAAATAATATTGGCACCATTTTGACATGCAACGCGCAGCGATGGTAAATCAGCGACACGGACAGCCAGTGCAGGAGTTGTTTGTTTTTTATTTGTAGTGACTGCTGGTATGGTAAAGGGCGCTGTCATATCAGCTTCCCGGACAGCTTGGCTGAAAAAGCGAGGTTCCCGTTTACCAGTGTAACCAATGGAGTTTGCACCAGGATTACCTAAGGCATAACAAGTGGAAAAATCTCGGGTACGATTGTCTTGTAAGTTTTGCCAATCCTGCAAGTTGGGTGTATAACCAAGGGGATCAGCAATATAGTGATCAATAGCACGGCGGTATACTTGTACAATACTTCTTACGAAATCGGCAGTACGCATACGTCCTTCAATTTTGAAGGAACATACACCAGCCTGAATCAGCTGGGGTAGATTCAGGTATAAACACATATCTTTCATCGCTAGTTTATAAGGCCCAGGGTCTGGGCCCTCTACTGGATTACCAGTTTCCGTATCAATAAGTTCGTAAGGCCAGCGACAAGATTTTAAACAACGGCCTCGATTCGAACTTTGACCGAAAACGACTCCTGAGTGTACACATTGGCCACTTTGGGCAATACACATATCCCCATGAATAAAGTATTCAATCTCAATACCAGTGCGCTCTTTTAATAGAGTAAGCTGGGTCAGAGACATTTCCCGGCTTGCCACAACGCGAGTGATGCCGTAGTCCTGGAGAGCGCGCACCGCATGTTCATTATGTGTATTCATCATAATCGAGGCATGGAGGGGGACGCTAAGATTCATTTCCCGGGCCAATTCCAAAATAGCTAAATCTTGGACAATAAGGGCGTCGGGCTTCAGTTCATCAAGGAGACTCAGATAGGAGCGCATAATGCTAATTTCCCCATCGCTAATCAGATTATTGACAGTAACATACAAACGAACATTGCGCTTATGGGCGTATTCAATTGCTTTAGCTAGCAGATTATCATCAAAGTTGGCATTGGTTTTAAACATGCGCATATTGAAGCGTTTACCGCCGAGATAGACGGCATCCGCTCCAGCTTCAATCGCTGCTTCTAGTACATCCCAAGTGCCAACAGGAGCTAATAACTCCACAGAATTTCGTGTTAATAACATAGTTTCATCTCCAGCATTTTAATAAAAATTATTCAAAAACATCTGTTGCCTCAGCGACTAAGTCGGGGGGCAAGTCTAGCCCTAAGTTTTGTGCAGTGAAATTATTCAGCAAAATTTCCGGGGTTTTTACAATATCAACGGGGATCGTCCCTGCTTTTGTGCCACTGAGGATTTCCCCAGCTTTTACAGCGCATTCTCTACCTAATTGATAGTGATTGGCAACCAATGCCCCGAGTGCTCCAGCAGATACATTGGGAGCATGGGAAGCAATGACTGGCAAATTGACGGTATCCGTATAATAAGCAATCGTAGGAAAATTGTCTTCAACTACGCGTCCGATAGGTAAGAATAATGCATCTATTTCAGTCGGTAGGATATCAGGAAGATTCGACAAATCCTCGGCCTTATCAATTGGGATTTCGATGAGACTTAAGTTTGGGCTACAAAGTTTGCGGAAGTTTTCTACCTCCACAAGGGAATTACTGTCGGCAGTATGGTACAGTATACCTAGAATGCGCATTTTAGGCAATAGACGGTGGATGAAGGCCATTTTAGCATTTGCTGCGACCATACCGGCTACGCCTGTTGCTTTGCCGCCTGGCAGGGACATGCTATTGACTAGAGCCGAACCGATTGGATCAAACACCGGTGTAAAGACGACAGGAATGGTACCTTCCAGTTTAATGGCTGCTTGGGCCGATGGCGTGGAACAGGCAAAGATAAGATCAACTTTGAGCTCAGCTAGCTCAGCGGCTAGTGTAGGTAGTTGATCTACATTGCCATCCGCGTTTCGATAATGAAACTCAGTAGCAATGTTTTGCTCTGTAAGACCATATTTAAACCCCTGTACAGCATCATCCAAATTTTGTGTAAGTTGCAAAATACCTATATTATACAAAGATGAACACCTCTTTTAAAAAATTCTAACCAATATATTTTCAACATATATTAGCGAATACCTGCAAAAAATGCTAATAAATATTGTCATTATATGAAAGAAAATTCTATCATATTGAATAAAAATTGAACTCCATGCCATAAGCTTGTATAATCATTACATGAAGTTATAAAAAAAATTAAGTCCTATTGAATTGCAATTGAGCAATAGAGGTAGTCGAAGTAGGCAGAAATAATAATCACCTGATGCTGCTTATCATTATACTCTAGAGAGGATAACGAACCATGATGAATACGACTAAAGATGATGATTTTAAAGGACAGTTTGTCCATTTGCATAACCATACGGAATACAGTTTGCTGGATGGTGCCAGCCGAATTAGTAGTTTGGTGGGGCGGGCGAAGGAGTTGGGGATGCCGGCAATTGCTATTACTGATCACGGCAGCATGTATGGTGTTATCGATTTTTATAAACAGGCTAAAAAGCAAGGAATTAAGCCCATTATTGGCTGTGAAGTCTATGTAGCACCCCGGTCACGGCTGGAAAGATGTACCGTCGATGGGGAAAAATATTACCACTTGGTGCTACTCGCGGAAACAGATGAAGGGTATCGGAATTTGATTGAACTAGTCTCTAGGGGCCATACGGAAGGTTTTTATTATAAACCGCGGGTGGATAGGGAGCTACTTAAACAGTATAGCAAAGGGCTTATTTGTTTGAGCGCATGTATTGCTGGAGAGATACCTTCTTGGATATTAAAAGGGAATATGGACAGGGCTGAAGCGTTAGCTAAAGAATATAGTGATATTTTTGGCAGAAATAATTTTTTTCTTGAAATACAAGATCATGGTTTGCCTGAACAGAAAAAGGCCAATGCCCTACTGATTGATCTATCTCTAAAACTAGGCATTGGACTCGTTGCAACAAATGATTCACATTACATTTATAAAAAAGATGCTGAATGTCATGATGTATTACTGTGTATCCAAATGGGGAAAACTGTTGATGATACCAGTCGGATGAAGTTTTCCACTGAGGAATTTTATTTGAAAAATCACGTTGAAATGAATCAGTTATTTGAAGCCTATCCGGATGCGTTAGCGAATACCTGCCACATTGCCCAGCGTTGTAATGTGACTCTGGAATTTGGCAAGCTGTATTTACCAGAATTCCCTGTGCCAGAGGGCCTGACCGCTGACGGATATCTTGAACAATTGTGTAAGGATAAGCTCGTTGCACGTTATGGAGAATTTACCACTGAGGCTACTTCACGTCTAGAATATGAGTTATCGGTTATTTATAAAATGGGATATTCAGGATATTTTTTAATCGTTTGGGATTTTATTAATTATGCCCGTAAACAAGATATTCCAGTCGGACCTGGTAGAGGTTCTGCAGCGGGCAGTATTGTAGCCTATTTGCTGCATATCACCAATATTGATCCACTTAAGTATGATTTGCTATTTGAACGATTTTTAAATCCAGAGCGGGTCAGCATGCCTGATATTGATATTGATTTCTGCTATGTTAAACGGGGCAAGATCATCGAATATGTATCAGCTCGTTATGGCGCGGATCGTGTGGCGCAAATCATTACCTTTGGTACGATGGCAGCCAAGGGGGCTATTCGTGATGTGGGGCGGGTCTTAAATATATCTTATGGAGAAGTCGATCGTATTGCCAAAATGATACCCAATGAGCTAGGGATTACCTTACATCGGGCGATGGAAATCAATTCTGAAATGAAAAATGCTTATGAGAGTGAAGCTGTGGTGACTAAACTGCTAGATTTAGCCATGGCAGTAGAAGGCTTACCTCGTCATGCTTCAACACATGCAGCTGGACTGGTCATTTCCCAGCAGCCTTTGACCCATTATGTACCTCTACAAAATTCGGCTGAAGGGTTTCTAACAACGCAGTATGATAAGGATAAAGTCGAAGAAATCGGCTTATTAAAAATGGATCTACTGGGCCTTCGAACATTGACTGTCATTGGTGACGCGATTACATTAATTAAGGAAAATCGTAACATAAGGATTGATATAGACGATATCCCCCTGGATGATGCTAAAGTGTGCTCCATGCTCGGCCATGGTCATACTGCCGGGGTTTTTCAGTTAGAATCAAGTGGTATTACCACTTTGGTAAAAGATTTGAAACCAGAATGCTTTGCTGATTTGATACCCCTCGTAGCGCTATACCGACCGGGACCGTTGGGAAGCGGTATGGTCGCTGATTTTATTGACGGACGTCATGGCAAACGAGAAGTGACTTATGTACATCCACTATTAGAACCAATCTTACATGAAACCTTTGGCGTTATTTTATATCAAGAGCAAGTTATGAAAATTGCTTCTGTGATGGCTGGATTTAGCCTAGGACAAGCTGATATGCTCAGACGTGCTATGGGCAAAAAGAAGCATGATGTACTCAATGCCCAGCGAGAAAACTTTTTGCAGGGCGCTAGCTTGCAGGATATTGATCGAAAATTGGCAGGAGAAATTTTTGATTTGATGGCACATTTTGCGGGCTATGGTTTTAATAAATCTCATAGTGCAGCCTATGCCCTGGTTGCTTACCAAACGGCTTATTTAAAGGCGAATTTCCCTCAGGAATTTATGGCGGCCCTGTTATCGAGTGTCATGGGGACCAATGGGAAAGTTGGCTATTATATCGAAGCGTGTCGCCAGATGAGTATTGGTATATTGCCACCTGATGTAAATGCCAGTAAGAGCAGTTTTAGTGTCGATGGCTCTGCGATTCGGTTTGGTTTAGCTGCTGTTAAAAATGTTGGTGAAAATGCTATTTTAAATATGATAGCAGCCCGTGATGAGCAGGGTCCTTTTAAATCCTTAGTGGATTTGTGCACGCGGGTTGATATGCGACTCGTGAATAAGCGGGTTATTGAAAGTTTGATTAAATGCGGAGCTTTTGATTCTTTTGGGGCAAAGCGGTCTCAGCTATTAGCAGTACTTGATCGGGCAGTGGATATGGCTGCCGTGAGTCAGCGCGATAAGGTAAGTGGTCAAATTGGATTATTTTGCGAAGAAACCATGAATGAGGCTGCTGAGGTCAACTTGCCCGATATACCTGAAATACCTAAAGATCAAATTCTAGTCATGGAAAAAGAAATTACTGGTTTTTATGTGACTGGACATCCGTTAGATGCATATCGTGATAAGATGAACAGTTGTACACCTATTGGCGAGCTTGTGAGCGGCACTTATGCTGATGGAAAAATGGTGCAGGTAGCAGGACTGATTAGCACTGCAAAACGCATTACGACTAAAAATGGTGATATGATGTGTTTTATCGCTCTTGAAGACTTTACTGACCAGATTGAAATCGTGGTTTTTCCTAGAGTTTTTGATAAGTTTAGCAACATGTTATTGCCTGATACGGCTGTTCGGGTGTCAGGACGGCTAAGTGTTAATGATGAGAGCACTAAAATTCTTGCAGATACCATTCGTAGCTTAGATGAGACGGCAAGTTCTGAAGTGCGGATTAAAATATCCAAACAACAGGAAAATGGGGAACTATTTGCCCAGTTAAAGCAAGTATTACAACAAAATCATGGTTCTACCATTGTATATTTACATCTCATTGATAGTCGGCGGATGATTAAGACGGAAAAACAATTTTGGATAGAGCCTTCCACTCAGGCAGTTGCGGCCTTAGAGAGTATTATTGGGCAAGGAAGGGTAAATATTGTATAAAAAATCAGACACTTGGTACATGAACCAAGTGTCTGATTTTATAGATGGGGTTGTATTCAATTGCTCTCATAAGTAGAGTGAAAAAATATTTGTAATTATTTGGTAAAAACATGTGGCAGTCTTTCCTAAGATATGCTATCATGTGTATTATATAAGAGTAGCAGTGAGAAAATTCCTGTTTTTTTTCTTATGAAGGGCAGGATGCTTTGCAGGAATACTGTTTATGATGGAGAAAATAATAGAGAATTACGCAGATAAGATAAGATAAGATAAGATGAGATATCGACGATATAGTCGTAGTAGGAGGATTTATGTGGACTGTAATATATATTGCAACAAATCGTACACAAGCTGAGAACATGAAGAATTTACTTTGTTCAGAAGGTATTTTGGCCAATACAAGGGCAACAGGGGGTGCGACCGTGAATGGTGATGGAGCATATGAGCTTTTAGTACTCGAATCAGAGGCAAACGATGCAAATGAAATTATTTGTCAACACGTGGTAATGAAAAAAAAGTAAGAAATCGATCAACATAGAATTTATAAACGCTCAATACATTATAACGAAATTATCTTGGTCGGAGCGGAGGACGTTGATGTTGCTCTTGATGGCAGGAATAATGAGTATAGCTGCATTGGTGATGATACTTGGCTGGTATTATTACCCACGATTAGACTGGCAGATTAAGCGATTAGCAGCTAGATTAAACCAATTAATCCGCTGTCAACGGCGGGATAAACAAGCAGTGCAGCAGTTATTAAAAAGTATTTATGTCATCATTAATAAGGGGATGACCCTAAATAATTCAGTTGCTACTTATCAAGCTTTGGATTTGCTGAAATTAGCTTTTGGGTATGGGTTGGTGCGCCCTGGTGAGTCTGCCAGGTTAATGGCCATTGGTGTAACGGCATTGAACACGAACAAGCCTGATACTGTCAGTTTTATTATCGATGCCTTCAGACATTTAGTGCGCCAGTTGCCGCCTGAGGCTATTGTCAATGCGATAGAGCAATTAACGTTAATCGGCATCGTTGCTTTAAAACAAAAACATAATTTTTTAGCTGCCAAAGTGGTAGAATGTAATTTTGATATTATGGAAAAGACAGATATAGCTGTTGATCATCAAATAGTGGTGGCTGCCATTAGGACGCTTAAACTAATCGGTGTACTTGGACTGCGCCGGCGTGATACTGCATTATTTAGGGAAATAAACATGCGTCTGTCAGTTTGGCTTATTGCCAATCCGGGCACTGATGATGATATAGTAACAGAAATAGTAAGTACGCTCACCGCCTGGCTTCATCGTATTACATGGCTGGGCGATACATTCTTATTTTCTATCATAGCAGACTCTACGTTTAGTCTGATTGAAGCAGAAGCGCTAACTGATGCTGGTATTGAACTGATGATCGATGACTGGGGAAATGTTGCTGCAGCAGCTTGTTTAAATCCTAATAGTAGAGTAACTGGGCTTATTATTGAGTTTATATTTAAAGTGTCCAATCATCAGAAAACGAATAAACAGTGGATAAAGGTAATCCCTCTTACCGGGCGGATAGCGAAGCTGGCGGTGTATCGTCATGGTATTATTACAGCGTTTATGGTTATGTATCCGATACTAGAACTCGGACGTAAACTCCTTTGGACAGAACTAAGATATGTAGAATATATTGGAGAGTTTCACCAGGAGCTTTTATTTAGAGTCGTAAAAGAATGCCTAATCATCTTAACCTATGCTGCACGCCAGGATATACTTGGTTCAACAGGGGAAACGATAGTTGATCTTTTTAAATGCTGGCAGGCCCATCCAGAGATCATGGTCAATGAAAAATCCGTAAAAAAGTATTGTCAGTTATTATTGTTATCTTGGCTGAGAAATAAAAAGCAGGCGAAAAAGCATATGCCATGTGATGCTGACTTTATGGAGCCAATGCTGTTTTCGAATATTGAAAAGCAAAGATTAGGTATATAAAAGAATGAAAAAAATCCGGGTATATTATACGCCGGATTTTGGTTTTGGTCGAGTGCTACCTGCTAACAGTAAACCGATTAGGGGCACGAATTTAGTTATTTTTTGAATACATATTGCGAATGTTAAGCTGATACCTGTTGTTAATAGATAAAAACCAATGACGATTGGTGCTGTCATCAGGAGATTATGTGCAATCAGATAGTTGGTCAAATAATACATGATTAAAGGGTGGACGAGGTAAACTAAGTAGGAGTGTTTGCCTAAACTAGAAAGAATATTATTGACGAATCGGGGCATTTTATTTTGATTGAACAGCAAAAACAAAAATAGTGTGGTAGCTAAAGTGTATAATATGCCCATGGGGCTGAGTTGATGAGCGGTGTTTACTGCCTGTTCAGGTGTGTAGTGCGAGATGTATAGTAGATAATAATAAAAGGATAACATGCCTGCTAGAGTGACGCAAAAGAAAGTTATAATAGGCCGCCGATAGCGGATGATCAATTGTTCAAATGCTGCATATTTTATTGCGCAGACGGCACCCAATAAAAAAATGAAGAGATAATGCAGTACCCAATAGTTTAGGCGGTATGACAGTAACTTGCTCAGATAATAATTAGACATATCGACCTTGAGCAGATAACTTGAATAATAATTAAAAATAATTTGAAGTAGTAAAAGTAACCCTAAGTTTCGGAAGGGATGCTCTATTATACGGCAAACTATAGAGCGCCATACAGGCATGAGGGCATAAAACCATAGTAAGATAACTAAAAAATAGAGTTGACAGGAAGCGAGACCAAATAAAAGATATTCGCATAGTAAAGATCCCGTCCATATAGACGTATCCCTGCTAATAAATGTATAGTGAACCATGTAGAATAGTGACCATACAATGTAGGGCAGTAAAACAGCGCGGGAGCGCCTGATCATGAAAGTAGTGTAGCTTAGTTTACTTTGGAGGTCGTGATTTAGAAATAAACCAAAGGCTGATACAAAGAAAAAAATAGGTACGCTAAAGCGAGTGACAATTTCAAGTAGTGCAAAAAGATGTATATTGACCTTAGGGTTGCTTAAGGCATAGGCGCCGGTATGAATGCCCACTACACCAAGCATGGATATACCGCGAATATATTCAAGAGCCATTATTTTTTGTTTGGACATGGTGAAGTTCCTTTCTTGTATAAGTATACTTTATTATGCCATAATTCGTAATTAATAGACAATATTCCTGCCTATGCAGGAGTATTAAACATTATTTTTGAATATATAGAGTAACATCTTTAGGGAGGTATGGATATGCAATCATTAGGTTTGGTAAATGGTAATTTGGTTGATCTTAGTGAAAATGTTGTGCCAATGGAGGATCGTGGACACCAGTTTGGTGATGGTGTTTATGAATTCGTAAAAGTATATAACGGTAAGTGTTTTGCCTTAACGCCACATTTGGAGAGGTTGTATCGTTCGCTGCGGGCCATTAGAATTCCTGCGATATATACCTTCGAGGAACTCGTTGAGTTTCACGAGCTATTGATTGAAAAAAGTGGTATCGTTGATGGGGGCATTTATTTGCAAATTACCCGAGGCGCAGCTCCGCGCGCGCATTCTTTCCCTGAGCAAATTGTACCTTGTTTGACCATGTCGATACGGCCGGCAGGCGCAATCGATACCCGTTTATGGGAACAGGGTGTTAAAGTAATCCTGACTCCTGATGAACGTTGGCTCAGATGTGATATTAAGTCTTTAAATTTGCTGGGCAATATTTTAGGTAAACAGCATGCTAAAGAAGCTGGGTGCTATGAAGGCATTATGGTTCGTGATGAGCACATCACAGAAGGTACGAGCAGTAATTTTTTTGTGGTCAAAGATGACGTCATTTGGACTTATCCAGCAACTCATTTGATTCTAAAGGGTGTTACCAGAACGATTGTACTAGAAAAATTGGCTAAAGAATTAGATATCACTGTTTTGGAAAAGCCTTTTACTGCAAAATTTATTCCAGGTACGACAGAAGCTTTTTTGTCAGGAACGAGTACTGAAATTATGCCAGTAACAACGATCAACGGTATTTTGGTGGGAGATGGTAGTGTTGGGCCAATTACCGGCAAATTGCAAGCGGCTTATAAGCGGCTCATTGATGAGGAATGTGGACGTATATAAAGTAGGCATTGCTCATCTAGTCGTTTCAGATAGCAGGGGCAAACCCTGCTATCTCTGCATAGAGTATTAGAATCGTTAGAGATATTTATATTGCTATGGAGGCTGATTTATGCGAGATCGGTTAAGGCATCAGGACTATTATCGGTGGTTGATTTTTGGCGTGGCAGTGATGGGGACGTTTATGGCAGTGCTGGATTCTAGTATTGTTAATGTAGCACTGCCTGTGATTGCCGCTAGCTTAGGTGTAGAATTAACAACGATACAGTGGGTGGTGTCAGCATATTTATTAGTGATCACGATCTTGTTGCCCTTGTTTGGTAAAGTGGGTGATATGTATGGTCGGCGTAGGATATTTTTATTAGGGTTTGTTATATTTATGATCGGTTCATTATTATGTGGCACTTCTTATGCTATTTGGCTTTTGGTAGCAGCGAGAGTTGTACAAGCTATTGGGGCTTCTATGCTCATGGCTAACTCGCCAGCCATTGTCAGTATCACTTTTCCTGGCAAAGAGCGGGGCAGGGCGCTAGGAATGATTGGCACTGTAGTGGCTATTGCTTCAATGAGTGGGCCGAGTTTAGGTGGACTACTAGTTGGTATATTCAATTGGCAGTCTATTTTTTATATTAATTTGCCGATAGGCTTAGTTGCTTATATTCTAGGATATTTAATATTGCCTGTTGAAGAAAAATGTCAGCAAGGATCATTTGATTTTGTGGGTGCTCTCTTGTTTGCTGTAGGCATGACAGGTTTCTTATTAGTATTAATTAATGGACAAGAGTGGGGGTGGGGCTCATATATTGTAAATGTGATTGCGATCATGACGATTGTACTCCTCAGTATTTTTATCTGGCATGAGAACCGGGTGGAGCATCCGATGATTGATTTGTCATTATTTAAACGTTGGCCATTTTTAGCGGGAAATTTATCTGGATTATTATCATTTATGGCTATGTTCTCCAATAATATGTTGTTGCCTTTTTATTTACACACCATATTATTATTATCGCCAACCCAGATTGGGCTGGCAATTACCCCCTTTCCTTTATTGATGGCCGTGACTGCACCAATTAGTGGGTACTTATCAGAGCGGATCAGTCCTGTAATATTAACGAGTAGTGGCCTTGGCATTATGATGGTTGGGCTACTCTATCTATCTACACTTGATACCCAATCAGTTGTCTGGAATGTGGTAATTGGACAGGCCGTTATGGGATTTGGTAATGGCATGTTTCAATCACCTAATAATAATAGTGTCTTAAGCTCAGTGCCTAGTGCTAAAGTGGGACTTGCCAGCGGAATGAGTGCTTTGATGCGTAATGTAGGCATGGTAAGTGGTATTGCGGTAGCAGTATCTGTGTTTGAAAGTAAACGGCAGCAGGAATTAGCTGGACTATTCCTACCTGATCAGGCAACATATATTGCTGCATTTTTGTCAGCATATCATACTGCCTTAGTTATTGGTGCTTGTTTTGCTGGCCTTGGTGTGATTATTTCTTTGAGCCGAAAAGGACATGCACTGTTAAAAACATAGTGAAATAGCAGTGATTGTGGTACTATGAATATAATGAATGCTTGAATAAATAGCTAAAGAGGTGTAAGAGTGAATAAAATATGGTTGAAAATTTTTGTGCCGATGATTGGCGGCAGTATCGTTAAATCCTTTTTCCCAAATCAATTGGTATGGGTGTGTGTTGATCTTGCAGTATTTGGTATTTGCTATCTAATTTTACGTAGGGATCCCAATGTGAATCTGAGAATGAGTATGTTGTTGTTAGGGATATTAACGGTTATTTCCATGCTTAATGATTTGAGAATAATAAGTGATATAATTAGTAGTCTTTGTATACTGGCGTTATTGGGTTGGATGCTGTATGGGCCACGTCGTAATGGTGGCTCTAAACCTCCAGTTAATCGTCATAAATGGCACAAGTGAAAATAGGACTTATTTTATGAATAAAAAATATACAATATTAACACGTACTGCTTTATTACTGGCTCTTACGTTGGTATTTCAGTCACTACGTTTTATTATTCCTATTCCCGTATTGTTCTCCACATTTTTGATTGGTAGTTTAGTAAATGCTTGTTTATTGGTTGCCGGAGAAACCGTGGGCGCCCGGCCTGCTCTGCTTATTGCGCTCATAGCGCCGATCGTCGCTTACTTTCAGCAATTGCTACCACTGCCTATCTTCATTATACCAGTAGCCCTGGGCAATGCTATTTATATTGGAGTATTTTCTATAGGTACAAGGTGGAATTCGTGGCTGCGGCTTGGTGTTGCAGCTTTAAGCAAGACGTTATTTATGTACATTGTTTTCAGTTGGCTACTTACACTAATTTCCATTCCAACTAAGCTCGCTACTGGTTTGATGCTTGTGATGAGTTGGCCACAGTTTGTTACTGGAGTCGTCGGTGCTATTCTAGCTAATATTATAAAAAAACGGTTACAATTGCTTTGAGGCAATTGTAACCGTTTTTTTATTTTTTCCACGTGCGCTGAATTTCAGCAATTTCTTCAAATTCAGTTTGTAGATTCCAGTATACACGTTCATAAATGCCAAATAACCGCTGATAGATCTCACGATTATCTTCATTTGGATAGTAAGATTCTTTAATAGTGATAAATTTTTCTACGTCTTTAAGATCACTAATTATACCTAAAGCGTACATTCCTAAAACGGCAGCACCAAAGGCCGATCCCTCTGGTTCACCAGGTACGTGAATGACTCGGCCAAATACATCTGCCATAATCTGAACCCATACTTTTGAACGAGTAAAACTACCGCCAACTCTGATTTCATTAACATTTCCGGCAACTTCTTCTAATGATTTGAAGATGCTAAACATCCGATAAATGATTCCCTCTAGTGTCGCCCGGACTAAATGACGTTTACCATGATTGAGGTTAAGTCCAAATAGAACTCCCCGAGCATTGGCATTATAATAAGGTGCTCGTTCTCCAGAGAACAGTGGCAACATAATCAAACCTTCGCAACCTGCTGGTTTTTGTTCAGCATAACGACCTAAAATTTCATAGGTATCAAGCCCCAATTTTTCAGCAACATGTTGCTCTGTTGTGGCGAATTTATCACGGGCCCACCGGAAGGCTACCCCGCCATTGCTAAGCGCTCCGCCTAGAACCCAGGTATCACCCGCCAGATTATAACACCAGGTACGTTGCTTTTCATCAGCCTGTGGTTTATTGACAATCATCCGTACTGCACCGCTCGTACCAATCATTGCTGTTACCTGACCAGGATTTACAGCACCCGAACCTAATGTAGACAATACGCCATCACTAGCTCCTAAAATAATAGCAGTATCTGTCCCGATACCCAGCATAGCAGCTATTTCAGGCTTAAGATTTCGTTCAATATGAGTGGTAGGTACTACTTCTGATAAGCGATCAGCTGTAATTCCGATCATATCTAATAAATAGTCATCCCATGTACGCGTGTGAATATTGTAAATAGCTGTAGCTGATGCAATGGATTCATCGACAAGATATTTACCAAATAGCCGATGACAAATATATTCTTTAATCCCAATAAACTTGGCAGTTCGGGCAAACAGTTCTGGACGCTCATTTTTAAACCAAATGAGTTTAAAGAGAGGATACATGGGATGAATGGGACAGCCCGTTTTAAAGTATATCGTGTTCCCAGCATCGGATGCTTTAATTTCTCCAATATAGTCCTGCGCGCGAGAATCAGCCCATGTTTGCATACGGTCCAGAGGAGTACCGTCGGTGTCGACTGGAATGACGCTATGCATGGCTGAACTAAAGCAGAGTCCAGCAATGTCGTGGGGAGCTAATGTTGCCTCGGCAATTGCCTCTTTTAATACCTTTAGAACGCTTTGCAATATTTCTTCGGGGTCCTGCTCTGCCCAAGCAGCTTGTGGCGTGTATAAAGGATAGTCTACCGATTGACTACCAACAGTCGTACCATCCAACCGATAGATAACGGCGCGACAACCCGTTGTACCAATATCGATACCAATCATTTTTTGTCTATCCATTTTCGATAACCCCCTTACGAAACTTACATCAACTTAGTAATGAAACCTATTTTACAGACACTCTGTTCCTGTGATTTTTCGGCGTACAGCGCCTTTTGCTGATGATGTGGTGGTAAGTCCATATAGCTTGAGAAATTCACTCTCATCTTTATGGGCTACGATCGGTTTGGCATTTGCACGGCGCTGGTTTAACTCCTCCTCATCAATTCGCAGATGGATACTTCGTTCAAAAATATTGATATCAATCATATCGCCATCTTCTACGAGTCCAATTGGTCCTCCTTCTGCGGCTTCTGGTGAAAGATAACCGATTGATAAGCCACCTGATGCGCCAGAAAAACGTCCATCCGTAACGATGGCCACATTACCGACTTTTCCGATTACCTCTGTAACCCGATGCATTTCACGCATGCCAGGTCCTCCGATTGGTCCTTCATAGCGAATGACCAACACATCGCCAGGTACAATAGCCCCATTATCAATGGCATCCATACAATCTTCTTCTGAATTAAAGACTTTGGCAGGACCTGAGAATTCCCATATCTCAGATGGAACGGCTGAGCTTTTAACTACTGCGCCCTCTGGTGCTAGATTACCGCGTAGTACAGCAATGCCGCCTTCTGCTGTAAAGGCCTTGTCAAAGGAGCGGATGATGGCTCCATCAGCAGGCTTAGCATCGATAATATTTACCGCTAACGTTTTCCCATTTATCGCGAAAGTATCCATATTCAATATGGATTTCAATTCATTCATAATCGTAGGTATGCCGCCCACTGGATATAAGTCAGCTACAGTATATTCTTGACTATTAGGAACAACTCTTGTAATTAAAGGAGCATACCGACTAATACGATCAAAGTCATCATATGTTACGCTCAAGTTACACTCGTGAGCAATAGCAGGAAGATGTAGTACGGTATTCAAGGAGCCTCCCATTGCCAAGACGACAGCGACGGTGTTATCAAAAGCAGCTTTAGTCATAATATCACGAGGCTTAATATCATTCTTTACTAGGTCCATAATAGTTACGCCTGTATCATAAGCAACCTTATGCCTAAGCTCGCTCATTGCAGGAACTGCCGCCGATCCTGGCAGAGACATGCCTAATGTTTCTGCCACAATACACATGGTATTGGCCGTACCAAGAAAGGGACAAACACCAGCAGTAGGATAATAGTCTACAGTAACTTCTACTAGCTTTTCTTCATCAATTTCACCACGAATAAATTGTTGTCGAGCGGCTTTCGACTCCGCAGGTTTTATCTTGTTAATCATAGGTCCGCCTGTTACCATGGCGGCTGGAATGTTTAAGCGCCCAGCTGCCATAAGCATTGCTGGTACAATTTTGTCGCAAGATCCTAATAACACCATGCCATCAAAAATGCCATGAGCGCGAATCATGACTTCAATAGAGTCAACAATTAATTCACGGCTCGGCAGTACATACTTCATACCATTATGCCCTTGGGCAATACCGTCACAAATCGCAATGGTGTTAAACTCTAGAGGATAACCGCCAGCTTCAATAATTCCTTTCTTTACATCTTCAGCAAGTTCTCGAAGATGGCAATGACCAGGTACAATTTCATTCCACGAATTAACCACCGCAATAATGGGGCGGTCAAGATTTTTATAGATTGCACCACAGGATCCTAAATGACCTTTGGCGATAGCCCGTTGATAAGCTGGCAATTTGCTTAGAGTTGTATTCATACTAAACACTCCTTTGAAATAAAATATCAAAAATTATTATATAAAAAAAATAAATTTTCACTTTCATTTATCATAATATACTGTTTTTTTGTAAAAAGCAACATAAAAAGAAAACAAGATTCTTTTTATTGCGATAAAAAGAATCTTGTTTTCTAATAAAGCCAACAGTCTTGCATGACAGTACGGTGTCTGTTACAATAGTCCTACATGAGAAATTTCCTTTTATTTCTAAGCTTGGAGGCCATTAGATGGAACGAATCGAAAATACATTAAGTTCGTGTTTACCCCGCATACGAAGCGGTTTTAATGATTTAACAAAGACTGAACAAAAAACAGCAACCTATATTCTTGATAATCCTTCTGATGTAATACATATGACCATTACAGAACTCGCTGAAGCGGCAAAAAATGCGGAAGCAACGGTTTTTCGTTTATGTAAAAAATTGGGATTTTCGGGTTATCAAGAACTGAAAATTGCACTGGCAGGGGACGTATATACTCCGCTAGAATCGGTTTATAAAGAAGTTGATCCTGCAGACTCTATTGGAATAATGATTCGTAAAATTTTTCGCGGCATCAATGAAGGGTTGCAAGATACGATTAATATTATTGATGAAAAAGCCGTTGAAAAAGCCATTGAGGCTATTACCACGACAAAACGTATTGATGTCTACGGATCAGGCGGATCAGCAATCATAGCTTCTGATATTGAACATCGTTTTATGCGTTTTGGCATTTCAGTAAGAGCTTATTCTGATCCGCATCTCCAAATTGCATCGGCCACCCTGCTCCAACCAGGAGATGTAGTTATTGCTGTATCACATACAGGGGCGACTAGAGATATACTAGATGCTGTTGAGATGGCAAATAGTAATCAGGTTACCACGATTGCGATTACAAGCTATATGCGATCCCCCCTCAGCCAAATGGCTAATATTGCACTTCACGGTATGGGGAGAGAAATTACCTATCGTTCAGAAGCCATGGCTTCTCGGTTAATTCATTTGGCTATTGTTGATGTCTTATATATCGGATCACTTTTGCGCCAACAGGACAAAATAATAGAGAATATGAATAAATTACGCAAATCGATTGCGAAGCGTAAAATGTAGAAAAAATAATGATAGAATAAAAATGTAAATCACGAATTGTTATTGATGGACAATTCGTGATTTGCATTTTTATTCTATCAAGAAGTATGTAGTGGGAAAGCGCTTACTGGTGTACAATAGACTCTAAAAGATGTAAAGACTTATTAAATGGGTGGATTTGCAAGGTTACGAAGAGGATGATGGTCTTTGCTCGCAGCCGTAGATGGCATGATATGTAGCATAAATTTGTTCATTTAGCTTAAAGTGTTGTTCATAATATTTAATCATAGAAAGTATTAGATTACGGTTGATAACCATATTATTGGAGTGCGATGCATTATTAGCACCGATTTTTTTTACAGAAGTTAAAAAGTCTTTCGTGGTAGGGAAATATTCTTTATGAAATTCTTCATGATGTCTCGAATCAAAACCCAGTTGCTGCCCAATGTCTGCTAATGTATTAATGGAGATAAATGTCGGACCATGATGTACAGATGATTTTATATCTAAAGATTGGCGGGCGGCCTTAAATGAAGTATGCAGTTCATAAAAAGTATCACTGCCCAAAGTGGCATAAAGCAAATAGCCACCTGGCTGAAGATGGTTATAAAATTGGCGAAAAGCCTGGTGGTAATCATTAAACCATTGAAATGCAGCATTAGAAATAATAAGGTCAAACTGTCCTGAAAGTTGTAAGTTTTCGCCATCTGCTAGTTCATATGAGATATTTTTAAATGCGGATAAACTATTTTTCGCGACATTTAGCATGTCTTGTGAAATATCGGTAGCAGTAATATGAGCATGAGGGTAAAGCTCCGCCAGTAATTTGGTAAAGAATCCTGTGCCACAGCCAATTTCCAATATACGGTGAAAGCTACCGGTTTTCTTAGCTAATAGCTGGAGGGAATAGGCCATTTTCTTTTGTACCACAGCATAGTCATTATAGCTTTCCGACATTTTGCCAAAATGCCGACATACCTGTTCTTTATTAATCATAAGAATATAATGCCTCCCTCAAAAACTTTTGTTTTTTTCTGAATGATTCCTCTCGAATGCTTCTTGTCGGATTAATATCATCCATATATATGGGTTTTGCAGTATTCGCCTTGGGTATAAAAAGGAATATGACCAGCACCTGGTACAAAAGTCAACTTAGCATTCGGTAGCATATTTGCTAGATACTGACCTGCCGCTGGTAGGCAAATAGCGTCTTCGGTACCATGTAAGATATGACATGGTGTTTGTATTGAAGGTAAAATGCAGCGCAAATCCTTTTCTAAGAGATAGCAAAGCCCTGATTGTAAGGTGAGCATTTCAATTTGCTCGAGTAATGGGGCCACTTGCAAGGCGAATTTTTTTTCCCAGAGATGTTCCTTGGTAGAAAACATTAGCTTATAAAAATCAAGCTGAGTTTGCCATTTGTTTTTAGGAAGTTTGCGTGCAAGATTTTTCAGAAGACTGGGAGCCAAGCCAGCAGTATAATTTTCACACGATGTAAACCGTGGAGTTGAAGAAATCAAAATAAGTTTTTCAATCTTTTCCGGGTATGCTACAGCCAATTGTAATGCCAACATTCCGCCTAAGGACCAGCCAACGACGGTAAGTGGCTGGCAAGATTGTTGATAAATGGCGGTAAATTTTTCAGCAAGATGTGAATAATCAGGATAATGTGGTGACTGGTAACAGTATGCATTGCTTGTTGCCAGCCAATCAGGCCAAATTGCAGCATGAGTTGCCCAGCCATGAATTAAAAAGAGCGACATATAAACATCTCCCTATGGTATTGTTAACTCGTTTCATACAAACGGTTAACAATACCATTATAATTAAGTTTACACAAAAAAGCAATAAATTTTGCACATAGATAGATAAGAGGCTCAACATGCAGTATTCTACTGCTTGTTGAGCCTCTTATCATATAAAATTTCTGAAAGTGTTCTGCCAGGGGGGCTTAAAACATGTCGACTTTATCGTATCAGTAGAAGAAGAAGAAGTTCGCGGCTACGAGGGTAATTAGAGCACCGATCATAGGGATAGCGGTCCGTTTTACCACATCAAATGGCGATACGCCACCCATACTGGAGGCAACGACAATAACCGCGGTAATCGGCGACATAGCGCGGGCGGCGCTAGCGGCAAAGTGCATAGGCAGTAGCATAACCACCGGCGCAATCGACATTTTTGCGGCAACCACCGGAGTGAGCGCCGCAAAAGCGAAGAACGGCGCATTGCCAGAACCCATGATCACAGATGAAACGGTGATGATGCTGACCATAACAATAATCATGCCTGCCGCGCCGAATCCGGAACTTTGAGCAGAAGCTATGATCGTATCAATTGTTCCCATGGTCATGAGACCTTTGGCGAAGGTTTCGCCGGCCACGATCAGTGTGACGACATTGGCCATCTGCATTCCAAGACCGTCGAAGAAGGATTGTATATCAGCAAAGACTTTTTTTCCATCTCGATGTCGGATATATTCGAAAATCATACCAATCATTACGCCAATAAACATGGCCTTGATGATGTCCATCTTAATCCAAGTAATCCACAAGCTGCTGAATGCCAAAATTAATATCAGGGGAAGAGTCGGTAATATGGCGTAAATTAGCGGTGGCATTGTATCATCTTTCCCAGTCGCAGCCATTTCTGTAGCCACTACAACGTGTCCGTCCCGCTTATCCATCCATTTTTGTGTAAAGTAGTGAAGCACCGCAACCACTGGTATCACGACGGCGGCGATGGGAAGCTGATAGTTAGTCCAGTAAATGACCGGGTCAATCCCAGCAGTAACAGCCGATAAAATAGTGCCAACATCACTAGGACTCCAGTCCAGGCAAAGGGTAGTAGCAATAACCGCGGTTGCGGACAGGCGACTGACACCGAGGCTGATCAAGACAGGGAATATAGTAACCATGAGTAGCATGGCGAGGCCAGAGGCACTGTTGATACATAGGCCCAGCAACATCCCGACTACCCAAGCAGCAGACATTACGATATAAGGAGCGCGAAGAGCCAGAAGCGGTCTGATCGTCAGGCTAACAAGTGCCTTACTGGCACCGATGTGATCCATATAGCGGGCAAAACCGCCCACCGCCATGATATTAAGACCCAGGCCGGCGGCGCGGGAACTGAAGGTCTGCTTAATAAATTCGAATGCGTCAAAAAAAACTAAACCAGTGCTGTCTTTTACAGGCAGAATTTTCCCGAGCCCAAGCGCTACCGCTGCGAACATGAGGATTAAACCAGCCATAAATAGAACAGGCTGTGGTTTGTACTTATTGACAATGAGATAACCTAACCAAAAAGTGACGATTAATGAAATGATAATACCCAAGTACTTTACCTCCTTTTATTAGACGACCAAGAATTGTAATGCGTTGTTATCCTTGTCAGGATCGATCCACTCCCTTCATTATTTGACCTCTTGCCAGTCTCTTTCGGATTCCATCCCTGATTCGCGTCAAGACGAATTTTTACATCATAGCCAACGACCACACGGATAGCTTGTACACGTTTTATATCCAAGGCCGCGTCTGTCCCAAATTTCGAAACTAAGACCACAAAAAAGGCCTTCCATACCGAAGGCTTATCTGCTGGATTATATAAAATCATTCGTTGTATCAATAGTCGATGAGGTGCAGAAAACTTCTTATAAAAATGACTGCATTCATTTATTCGCCAAAAACTGCTATTTTCCTCTTTAATAAAAACATCTATTTCACATAAGGATTTCAATCCATTCTCAACTGTTCGTGCAGAGTGTTCATTTTTGTAAAGATTGCTGACAATCTTTCTAAGTTTGGCACCTTTAACGGCGGACTTTTAACGATTACAGTCACTTTTCATCTTCATAGTTTTTTTCAGAAAAAACATAACTAGCACAATAGCAGGAATACCAAATATAAAAATCAAGTTTATATTTGGTACATAGTATTCAAGAATATAGAATACTACAACAGACTTAATAATATCTGTTTTTAAAGCGGTCATGAATATTACGATAGCCATTGGAATAATGAGGACCTTGCGCCTCTTAAGTCCCAAAACTTGTACCAAACCCATGGTTGCTAAATATAGCCATAGTGATATTTTCATAAACATGCCTACATTCCATGCGCCCACCATGAAATATTCCATGCGTGTTATAAAATCATAGATGTTAACTTGTTTTATAAAGAGATAATAGGGGTCAAATGTTTTTTTGGGGAGTTCTATTCCTAATACTGCTAGCGTTGAAACTATGATTATAAGGGAAAATACGGTAGTAAGGATAATTGTCCACATAAAAATCATATTGATATTCTCTTTTTTATTAATGGTCGGAACCAGCATGGCAAGAACTATGATTTCGTTTAACCTGGCAGCGGTAGTAAAGGCTAGAGAGTTGATCTCCGAAAAAGTGGAATCAGCCAATATTGGCAGAAATACTTTCAAATCCATATCATTGACTTGTAGCGCTGTATAAAGAATAATAACGGCTAAAATTTGTGGAGCAAAAATTTCTGCCGTCCGGGCAATACATTCCACGCCCTTATATACAGCATACGCACAAGAGGTTACTGCAAGTAATATGATGGCATAATCTGGAGTTTCGGGAAAATTTATTGGTCTAAGAATGTTATCAAACAAAGATAAATCAACGGTAGCATTAAATAGAAAAAAAGCAACATATAAAACTCCCAGTATTTTACCGACCCATTTGCCTGTTAGTATTGGTATATATTCTACTAGCGTCAGATTAGCAAACTGCTTGCTCAAAAACAATAAAGGAGCAGATAATATTGCAATGTAAAACAACGCAAAAATTTCTGAAATCCATATATCCTGGTTAGACGAAGAAAACGATAATAATACAATCGCCAAGTGGCTCATGACCAGTAAAAATATGACTTGTCTTAGAGAAATTTTTTCTAAATTTTCTATCATTTTGTGATTTTCCTTTTCTTATTCCTTCGCAGGAAGGGATGATTTTCCTGTATCTATTATCTTTGTTTGAGTCTCCACTTCAATGGTTGCTTGTGAGAACAATTCATTCCAATTATCTTGCATGTTCTTCCATTCGGGAGGGTATTTGCGGTGGACAAGCTGTCCAAAACCAAAGATATCAGACTTATATTCGGTCTGCACTTTTAGCAAGGTATGCTCCACTTCCTGTTTAATGACTTGTGAATTTGCCTGTTCCAGCATTTCTATTACAGCCGGATCTGTTAGTTTGATCTTAGTTGTTTCTTCATCCAGCATGCCGATCACATTAATTTTCACTTTGATCTTTATATCATTACCATTAATCTCTACCTCATTTTGGCTCCCAGCTTCTAATATTTCGACAGAGGTAGTCCCGTTACTATCAGGCGTAGGGGATACAACGATACCACTAACCACTTTACCGATTACCCAGTTGTAACCTCTTGTTTCCTGACCGTCCAGAAATCCGACCAATCTATCCTTTGAAAATACGGCTGCTCCTTCAGGGCTCAATTCGTATTCGGCACTTTTCCCTGCTCCAATTTTCGCTTTCTTCACTTTTTTTAGTACCGTAACAACGGGGTTTATCCCTTTGTCGTTATATGTCTTTAAGAAATCTAAAACTTTGGAATCCACACTTGTCGAGTGGATTTTATGTTGTTTAAGTAAGTCTTCGAGATAGCTTGAAGGAATAATATTGATTCCACTACCAATGCTCATAACATCGGCAGCAGAAGCGTCTTTTACAATGACTAGATGCATTGACAATCTCAGCTCATGGTTTCGTAGAATCACATCAAGATGCTCTGCTAAGCCATTTCTGGCAATCTCTTCGCTGAACAAAAATTCTTTTGCATGGGATAAGAACGGCTCGCGGTCAAACCGTAACGTTGTGCTGCGAAATGCTTCTGAAAGAGTCTTGCCGCTTGATTGTACGTACTTAAAGGGTATTTCGTTTTTCCCGCCACCACCCGTACTGGATTTCTCAGGATTAATGACTTCAAGCGTAGTTTTAATGCCATTATCATCAGTGTCTACGCCTATCAGGCCGATAATTCCAATGGTGCTTAACTCGCGGCGATTCCAGCACCCGGTAAGTAGTAGGGCTAACACTAGTATTAAAGTTATTGCAAACATTCTTTTGCGTATCACCATTCGTTTTACCCCCGTCTTTGCTGATTGTCTTTTTCAATAGCTGCCGGCCTTTTTCTCATCGCCCATAGTGGAAATCTAAGAATAAAATCCTTAAATATTCCTTGATCAGAAGGTGCTAGCGAGGATGTGTAGGGAACGCCAAATGAACGCAGGGAAACAGCGTGTATCACAACGATGAATATCCCGCACACGATGCCGTATAGGCCCATTACAGTACCTGCAATTAAGAAAAGTAGTCGATAAATCATGACAACTTCCGATAAGGCCGGTACAACAAACCCAGCAACCCCAGCAAAGGCCATAACGATAACCACGGGAGCGCTTACGAGGCCTGCATTTACCGCGCCTTCGCCAACAATGAGCGCGCCCACGATACTGATTGCCGATCCTACAGCCCTGGGGAGTCTGATACCTGATTCGCGGAGTAGTTCATAAAAGATTATCATTATAAACATTTCCGCTCCAGCCGGAAATGGTATATCCGAGATTGAGCCAGCCATGCGTAATAGCAGTATTGTTGGAATCATTTCTTGATGATAAGTCTGAAGAGCAACATATAGACTGGGTATTAATATACTAATAAGAAGAGCTAGAATTCGGAGTAGTCTCCACACCGATGCGATTAATGGTCGCATGTAGTAATCCTCACTGGTTTGCAGCGTCTCGATAAATAAGTGGGGTACAGTAAGTGCGTGGGGAGTCCCATCGCAAAATATGGCTACCCGACCTTCGAGAATTTTGCCCGCAACAATATCGGGCTTTTGGGTATTGGCAACGGTCGCCAGCGACGAAAAAGGGCTATCTTCAATAAATTGCTCAATGTAGCCTGTTTCTAGTATAGAATCTGTATCAATCTTATTTAGCCGCCTTCTCACCTCGCCCAGTACCGCCTGGTTTACAATGCCATCAATATAGGCAATCGCAATGTCAGTTTTTGTCTGCTTGCCAATGATGAAATTTTCAAATATCAAGCCGGGGTTTTTTATCTTCCGCCGCAATAAACTAGTATTTGTTCTGATATCTTCAATAAAACCTTCACGTGGCCCCCTAATAACCGACTCGGTATCAGGCTCAGCAACTGCTCTTTTTGCCCATCCTTTGGACTCAATGAGAAGGGCTGTATCTACTTTATCGACAAACATAGCAGCATAACCATTTAATATATCATCAATAACCACAGACATTGTTTTGGTTTCTGTCACACTTGCTGCCGCAATTAAATTTTTCAAAATCTTCGAATCAAGATGCGTATTTGCTTGTAATTCTTTCGATTTCATAATAAATGAATCGATAACGTCTCGTCCCAACGTGTCCTTATTCACTAATCCATCAATGTATACGATCAAGACTTTTACGCCTGAAAAGGTGGCAAATTCATTAAACGTGACGTCGCCACTTTTTTTGAATGCCTCCTCCAAAAAAGATTTATTGGCGGCTATGGCTGTAAAAACGGTCGTAGCTTTCACGTGTCTAAGCTTTGTGATAATCTGCGCTATTTTGGCTGTGATGTTCTCACTTTCGGTGATTAGTTGTTTAAGATCATAAAGTTTCTTTTTGACCGTGGAATGGGAAACTTCCGATATAACAGTTGATAGCTTATTTAAATGTAGACGGCTTTTCTCTTTCATCAACGTACACCACCTAGAAACAACTTGCGATACTTTAGTATTACACTATAATGGGGTTTTATTCAGGGGTACTGAGTATGCGATAATTAATTTGAGGTAGACTACAAGGACGCGTAGTATTTTTCTTACGTAATCAGAAAGTATAACACTTTCTAGGGTTACAAGTAAGGGCAACTAAGGCTTGGCGCAAGCCAAGTTTTCTTTACAGAAAGATTATAAAGTATATTGTATAAGTGTTGTACTGGGGAGACGAAAGTGGCTTTAAAATGATATAATAAGATAAATGGTCAAATTTGAGATGCAGTTACCAAACTGTCCTTGCTGGAAGAATTGTCGTATTTTATAAAAAACTTTAGAGTGGGGGAAGGCGAATGACATATCAAGCGCAAGATTATAGTGATCTTTTGGGAATGCAAGGATTTAGTGAAGAGTTACTTAAAAATCATTTCACCTTATATGATGGATATATAAAAAATGCCAATCTAATTACGGAGCACCTTGAACGCTTATTAGCGCAAGGACAGGCAGAGACTCTAAAATTTGCTGGCCTTAATCGTCGTATGAGCTGGGAATTTGATAGCATGCGTTTGCACGAACTATATTTTGAAAATTTGGGTGGTGAGAGTTGTATAAGCCTTGTCTCGCCATTGGTGAAAAAACTGGAAGAAAATTTCGGTAGCTATGAAGAATGGGAAACTGATTTTAAGGCCACAGCGAGTATGCGCGGTGTAGGTTGGGCCATGTTGTGTCAAGATAATAGTAATGGGACTTTAAATAATTTTTGGATTGATGAGGATAATGTTGGGCATTCCATAGACCGTACGCCGTTGTTGGTGCTAGATGTTTGGGAACATTCGTACATGTTGGATTATGGTTTAAAAAGACTAGATTATATTGAAACCTTTTTAAAAAATATTGATTGGGATATAGTGGATAGAAGATTAAAAGGATGAAGCATGTCTTGTATAACTCAGGGATTTCGTTCCCTGAGTTTTTTTGCGATATGAACTGTTCCTCTGGTCTTCCCATCGGCATATAATAGTGCAGGAGAGCTGTGTCTGGCGCAAAAGCAAAAGACTACCATTCTCAACCCGTCGGACCTGCTTCCAAGCGTTGGTGAAGATGCGCTAATAAATAAGAGGAAAGGACAGATAGCATGTCGCAAAAGATTATGACGGTTTGCGGCCCAATCACACCAGAGCAGTTGGGTTTCACATCTATGCATGAACATATTCTTTCGGACTGTTCCATGTTCCGTAACCGGGCTAGGAAAAAATGTTTTGTCCCAAACCGCCACTCTGTAAAGGCCGAAGACAAGTTGACGCTCAATAATCGTTCAGTTCTAAGACATGACATCGCTTTATCGATGGACAATATGAAGTTAGATGATGAGCAGATGATGACCTTTGAAGTTGCCGATTTTAAAGCTGGCGGCGGTGATTCAATCGTTGAAGTGAGTGCACCTGGTATTCGGAGTTCATCTGATGATCTGATTACCATTCGTCGAATCTCCGAAGGCACCGGAGTTCATATTGTATCTTCTACAGGTTTATATGCAGAAGATACCTGGCCAGATCGTTATCGCGCCATGACACTAGAGCAGTATGTCAAATTTCTGCGTAATGAAATTACTCAAGGCATTGGCGGTACTGGAATCTTGCCCGGTCATATTAAGGCGGCCTATGAGGTATACACTCAGCAACTTGATACTTATTTGCATGCAGCGGCCACGGTTGCGGCCCAAACGGGCTTGTCGCTACAAGTTCACCTTGGTTCGGACGTTACGCGGCACGAGGTGCGGCAGAATGTACTACAGCCACTTTTTAGAGGCGGGTGTATAGCTGAAAGGACAATTTTGTGTCATGTCCAGTTCCTGATGGGAGATTTCTCGATTGAACAACTTGTGAACAATCCCGGTCGCGTACCATTTGACATCAGTTTTCACAGAGAATTGCTTGATATGGGCTTTATACTTTCATTCACTCCTATGGGCTTTGAGGCGGATAATGAACCTTTGGGGGTTGCACATTATCCTGACTGGTATACTCTTTCAGGAATGGTAGCGTTAATTAAGGATGGCTACGCAGGACAATTAGTTATCGGGAATGATGTATTTACCAAACTGGCCACCCGATGCGGTGGGGGAGAAGGTTATAGGCGACTGGCCGACTTTGTTGTACCAGCATTACGAAAATGTGGTGTGTCTGACACAGACATCAACAAGATCACAGTAGAAAATCCAGCCCGGATTCTGGCTTTTTAAGAACTTGACTGTTTTTAAACATAGAATTGGATGATATCGATTTAACGACCAAAGAATATAGAAAGACAGGAGATAGTCAATCATGAATATTTGTTTTTATAATACGGTTATCGGGAAAATCGGCATTGCTGAAAAAGATGGTAGTATTACAAATGTATATTTTGAACGCGATATCCTGCCACAGCACGTAACAGAAGGCGAAACTCCTTTGCTGGTAGAGGCAGCGCAGCAACTTGACAGGTATCTCGTGGGTAAACTACAGAAGTTTACACTGCCTCTTTCGCCTGTTGGTACGCCATTTATGAAGCAGGTTTGGGCACAACTTTGTGATATTCCATATGGACAAACGGCTACATATAAAGAAATTGCCGTAAAAACCGGCAATGGCAAAGCTGCAAGGGCAATTGGACTTGCCAATAACCGTAATCCTATTCCAGTTTTCATCCCCTGTCATCGTGTTATTGGATCAAATGGTACCTTAACAGGTTATCGTGGCGGACTTGGAGTTAAAAAAATATTGCTAGATATTGAAAGAAAACAAGATAATGATGTTCCTTGAATATGGGCAAGTCCAAATTGAGCATCTGAAATGTTGTTGATTTTCTCTTTATGCAGATCCGATGTTATAAGTTATGGTGATTTGGCAATCCGTAGAGGTGTAATGAACTTATATGGATTACAGGAACTTCCGAAAGAAGTTTTCGAGAAATATAAAAAACGTTATTCACCACATGGGTCAGTTGCATCCCTTTATCTGTGGGCGTTATCGGCACTATATAAGGAGCACATCTGTGCTCCTTTTTTGAGGTGAAACAAATATAAAGATTCAATTTGTTTCACCTCTACATATGAGTGTTATACTGATCTGTTGACTGTTATATAAAAATAATGGTTTTATATATAGAATACAGTGGGAAAATATAACACTGCAAGGGGGAAGCTATGATAAAAACCATATATCACAGTATAGTTACGTTAATTGGAAAAATAGGAAATGATTGCTCAATCTCTGCCATTATTGCAGGGTTACTTGCTGTTACTGTTTCTTATGCAGGGCCGATACTGATTGTTTTTCAGGCGGCAAAAATTGCAAACTTAAGCGATGCAATGGTGTCTTCTTGGATATGGGCCATCTCATTTAGTACTGGACTGACTGGAGTGATGCTAAGTGCTTGGCTGAAAATGCCGATCATCACTGCCTGGTCGACACCGGGTGCTGTCTTATTAGTTGCTAGTTGGAGTGTTTATCCTTATTCTGATGCCATTGGCGCATTTATTTTATCAGGACTCATCGCTACTATTTTAGGGGTTTCTGGCATTTTTTCCTCTGCTATCAAACAAATTCCACAACCCATTATTGCAGCAATGCTTGCAGGGATTTTGCTTACGTTTGGTGTTGAAGTATTTATTTCATTAAGACAGTTACCAATCCTGGCAGTACCGATGATCCTATGCTATTTAGGGCTAAAACGATGGTATCCTCGCTATGCAGTCGCAGCGACGTTATTTGTTGGTATAGTAGTTGCTGCTGATCTCAATTTATTGCATTTTCAGGACATCAGTGTTTCTGTAGTGACCCCGATTTTTATTACACCTACTTTTTCAATGGAAGCATTAATAGGACTTGGTATTCCATTGTGTATTGTGACGATGACCGCACAAAATGCCACAGGCATTGGCTTGCTCAGAGCAGATGGGTATAATGCTCCTATAAGCCCGATTATTACGACTACTGGTCTTGCGTCCTTGCTATTTGCTCCATTTGGTGCTCATGGTATCAATATCGCAGCAATTACAGCTGCTATCTGTACTGGGAAAGAGGCTCACACTGATCCTGATAAGCGTTATATTGCGGGGATAGCATGTGGTGTGTTTTATATGCTGGTGAGCATTTTTGGTGCAACAATCGCCTCGGCCTTTGCTGCCTTTCCTAAGGAATTGATCGCGACAATCGCTGGACTTGCACTATTTGGTTCGATCATTTCTAGTCTTTCATCGGCCATGAGCGAAGAGCTACAAAAGGAAAGTGCGTTGATAACATTTCTTATTACGATATCTGGTATCTCAATCTTGGGCGTTGGGGCGGCATTTTGGGGATTGATTGCTGGTATAGTAACAAATTATATACTTACAGGAAACACGAATACTCTGAGTTCAAAAAAACGGTAACGTCTTAAGGAAAAGTGATATTTGTATCATATAGCAAAAAAGGTGATTTGGATCCCCCATGGGGGCCTAGATCATTTTTTGTTTTTTTGTGTGAATTTACCGTGGGATGAGCTCAGCAAGGAAACTGCAACAATAATCTTAAACCTGAGGGACATTTTCGATTGATCAACAAGCATATCCTTATTGGAGTGCTTTTGAAATAGTAGCGCTGGCGATAGATAGAGAAGATAAAATATGAGTACAATAGCTATAGTAAATGTATTGTGGTACAATCCTAAATATGATCTTTACAAGCAGATGGAATCAGTGTAATTCTTATAATATTAAATTTTACGATAGATGGAGGCCAACATGGACGACCAAGAACGACAACAAGAATCGATAAGACTCGCGAGTACTCTTGAGCAAATAAAACAACAACTTGCGGTAAGTGAAGGAATCTGCGTGGCGAAAGAGTCTGAATTACAGGAGACTTTGCTAAATTACTGGGAGAAATGTGGCAGCGATGAAGCCCAACTGGTAGAAACGGCCAATCGTCAGCGAGCACTTTCGACCATCAGTCATAGCACTCCCCTTGCTTTGAGGAGGATGCTAAACTCACCTTATTTTGGACGCATTGACTTTCTCGAAGAGGAGGAGGGGGCCTTAGAATTTCAAACAGAACAAATATACGTTGGCATCTCCACATTAAGGGATGAGAAAACCGATGAATTTCTTATATATGATTGGCGTGCACCAATATCTAGCATGTTTTATGATTGTGGGCTCGGTAAGGCTTCTTATCATTGCTCAGTGGGAACAATTAATGGAACGATAACACTAAAGCGTCAATATAAAATAATCAATGGCTCAATCCAGTATATGTTTAATGCTGACCTTAAAATAGATGATGAAGTGTTACAAGAAATACTAGGGAAAAGTGTTGATGACAAAATGCATACCATCGTCAATAGTATTCAGCGCGAACAAAATCAAATCATTCGTGACGGCAGCCACAGAGCGTTGTTTGTAGAAGGCCCGGCAGGTAGTGGTAAGACTTCGGTGGCACTACATCGTATTGCCTTTCTACTCTATCGGGATCGAAATATCATTAATGAAAAAAATGTTCTTATTCTCTCGCCCAATCATTTGTTTAGCGATTATATCTCAAATGTTTTACCCGAGATGGGGGAAGAAAATGTCTTGCAAAAGACGTTTCACGATTGTGTTTCGGCGTCGATCACCCAGCTTCCCATAAAATTTGAAACTCGCACTTTCCACCTTGAAAGTGTATTGTCAAATGGGAGCGGCCCTGAACATGCTTTGCGTGCAGATAATATTCGTTTTAAATCATCAATAAATTTTGAACAGATCATGCAAGAATACATAGACTGGATTCGAACAAACCTAGTTGATGATTATCCAGCTATTGAGTTTAGCGGTCAAACGATATTTAGTAAAAAGGAGTGGAAACAGTATTACTTAGATAACTTTTCTAGTATGCCGGTGATCATTCGGCTAGAAAAAATAAAAAAGTTGATTGAAATCAGAATGCGTCCATTTTTGCATGCCGTTCGTAAGGAAAAAGAAGCGCAGATCATAGCCAGTGAAGAAGAGGTTGACGAAAACGTCATTAAGGCTCTTGCGCGAATGGCTGCGAGAGAACAGTTTAGCTCATTTAATGAAAAAATCGATAAACTGACGAATATAAGTCCCTTGTCAGAGTATAAGCGTTTATTTAGAGGTGACTGGCTATTTGCTCGGTCATCATCAAAGATGGCATTTCCTAAGAACTGGCAAGGGATTCAGAAACAAACTTTTGCTTATCTAAACAATGGAATACTTCCCTACGAAGATATTCCCAATTTTATTTATTTTCAAGGTGCATTACAAGGCTTTCCAGTCAATCGGGATATCAAGCATTTGATCATTGATGAAGCCCAGGATTATACAACACTGCAATTTAAAATACTTGTCATCCTATTTCCCAATTCGACGTGGACTGTAGTAGGCGATCCGGCTCAATCTGTGCACCCATTTCTCAGTACGGCAAGTTTTAACGATATGAGTGAAATCATTGGCACGACAAGGTCTATTGCCTTTCGTCTCACACGTAGTTATCGCTCGACAAAACAAATTCAGGCTTTTTGTCAGGCCCTACTCTCTTATAGTGCCGAAGTGGAATCAGTCAACCGTTCAGGCTCTGTGCCGACCGTCACTCGAATTGAAAAAATGCCAGATTTGATTCCGACCCTTGTTCATACGATTGAAAATATCTTAGAGAAAGGTTGGCATTCAATCGCCATTATTTGTAAAAATACATACCAATCGACAAAAATTTATTCCGACCTTAAAGCCCATATGGATCTTAATCTTGTCATTGATGAAGATGATACCTTCCATCAGGGGATCGTTGTCATTCCCTCATATTTGGCAAAAGGGCTAGAATTTGACGCGGTGCTCGTCATTAATGCCGATACAATTAACTATAGTCATAAGGAAGAACGTCATATTCTCTATACAATTTGTACACGGACGTTGCATCATCTAAGCCTTTTTTATTTTGGCAAACCTTCCCCTTTTATAAGTGGCATGGACGAGAAACTATACCAGATCATATCAAGTGATCATTTTCAAAAGTAAGATTGTTACAGGTTATAACTATTTCATTCTTTAGAGATATTAAATAGGATAGGGGGGCTTGCTAAGTTATGGATGATCACAAAGTCAATAGTACTGTTTTACCAAGTGGAGAACCTTCATCTGAAAAAGATCCGCCTGAGAAAAAGAAAAAAAGATGGGGTTGGCTCACTAGTTTCGGTGGACTGCTGCTCATTTTTAAAGCTTCAAAGATATGGGCGATCGTTCAGGGAGTCTTTATATTCTTTAAATTTGGTAAATTTCTCACGACTGGTTTATCAATGATGTTAATGATCGTTGTATATACCTATATGTATGGATGGCCATATGCAATCGGGATTGTACTCTTATTGTTCATTCATGAAATGGGACATTTGACTGCTTCCCGGAGGCTGGGTATTGATACCAGCCTGCCTATGTTTATTCCGTTTATCGGCGCCATCATTCAGATGAGAGAAGCGCCGAAAGATGCTAAGACCGAATCCGTTGTTGGTATTGCTGGCCCCATTTTTGGAGCCGTTGGCGCTTATATTTGCCTTCTTTTAGGAGAAATGTTTGATTCAGACTTACTCCTTGCTTTAGCGTATTTTGGTTTCTTATTGACTGTATTTAATCTCATTCCGGCACACCCCCTTGATGGGGGACGTATCGTGACTGCCATATCCCTCAAGCTTTGGATTGTTGGTATTCCGGTCATGGTGTTTTTCTCGATCTACTTTTTTAATCCAATCGGTATTTTGATTTCCATATTAGCTATAAAAAAAGCATGGGAAGTGTGGAAAGATCGTGAAAACCCATATTATGATACAGATCAAGGATTCCGGTTTAAAATGGGGTTCTCCTATTTCTTTCTGTTCGCCTTATCAGCTTACTATACGTACAATTTACACGAAGTGTTGAACAAACAATAATACGAATATAGTAAACGGAGGAATCGTACTCTCCGGAAAGGACGCTATTATGGCGTATAAACTAATCTGTATTGATGTTGACGGGACACTTTTGAATAGTAAGCATAAAATTACAAAACGAACGAAAGAAGTCATATTGCAGGCACATCAGCTGGGTGTTCATATTGTGATATGTACCGGACGAATGTATACCGATGCCGAATATTATTCTAATCTTATTGGAGTAAAGTCCCCAGTGATAGCATCAAACGGAGCTTTTATAAAAGAAAAAGATAATGAAAAAGTCATTTTTAAGGATATTCTTGGAATAAATTTATCATTAAAATTGCTAGAAATATTTCGTAAACACCACATAAAGCCTTATTTTTGTACTCCCCATAAGTTTTATTATGGAAACATTATGTTTAAAATTTTTTATTTAGCAACTAAGATACTAGGTGCGCGAAGCAATAAATTAGATGTGGAATATGTTTTTTCCTGGGATCAGTGGCAAAAAGTATTGCATAAAGAAAAAAATGATATTGTAAAAGGTGAGATTATATATAGGGATGCAGCTTTAATTTATGAACTGCGCAATGAACTAAAGCAATTAGCACAACTCGAAATCGTCGATTCTTCAAAATATAATATTGAAATTACCCGCAAAGGAGTCTCCAAAGGAAAAGCAGTAGCAATACTAGCAAACTTTTATAATCTGAAGCGTGAGGAGATAATAACTATAGGCGATAGTGAAAATGATTTATCGATGATAGAATATGCCGGTCTGGGCATTGCTATGGGAAATGCGACTGATATTGTAAAACAAAAAGCCGATTACATAACAGACTCTAATGATAATGAGGGAGTAGCCAGCGCGATAAATAAGTTTATTTTAGGTAATAAATTTTAAGAACAGAATCAGCCGACCAATAAAGGACGGCTGATTCTTGTGTGGAATGTTACCCCCTGTGTTCTTTAACCAATTCAATCATTATTTCGACTTCTTAGACTGCTAATGAGACCGCCGACTTTACCAACTCGGCTCGTTATTAAATCTCTATTGCGCCCTTGACCCAGTGATATACCAAGTTCTTCTGCTACTTCGTATTTGTGAGGAAGTGTTACACTGCGTTTCTGCATAGTGCCGATGTTATCTTTAATCACAAAATCACCTCCTGATCATAGTTTTCCCGTAAAATAATGAATTAGCCAGAGAAAAATCACCAGATAAATCGGCGGATTCACAAGAAATATTGACTGCGATACATTCTCATGTTACTATGTAAGTAATTAAAAAAAAATGTCCTGCAAGGGGAGTAGCTGCATAGCATCTGTCGTCAACACGGATTTTTCCCGGCGATGCTGGCAATGAGATATTGCAAGCGAGACTTTGACTCATATTTTATAATATGGGGCAAGGTCTCGCTTATTTTAAAAATTGAGGAGGCTTTTTATCATGAATAATGTAAAGACAATGTTGTTATTAACGGCACTGACAGGTATTTTAATGGCAATTGGTGGTTTATTTGGTGGCAGATCTGGCGTAGGCTTCATGCTCGTCATTTCATTAGCTATAAATCTAGGCAGTTATTGGTTTAGCGATAAAATAGTTCTCAGCATGTACAATGCTCGAGAAATCACTGCTGAGCAAGGTCCTGATTTGTTTAAGATGGTAGCAAATCTGGCTCATAGAGGGAACCTACCTATGCCGAGAGTCTATATCATCGATACCGATGTACCGAACGCCTTTGCCACCGGTCGCAGTCCACAGTATGGTGTAGTGGCTGTTACTACAGGCATTATGAACACGCTAAACAATGATGAATTGGCAGGGGTTATTGCTCATGAACTAGCCCATATTAAAAATAGAGATACACTCATCAGTACCATCGTCGCCTCCATCGCTGGTGTGATTACTTGGATTGCCCAGATGGCTCAGTGGTCAGCATTTCTTGGTATGGGTAATAGAGATAATAATGAAGGGAGTAGTAGTATCGTTGGTACGCTATTTACGATCATTTTAGCGCCATTGGCTGCAACTTTGATTCAATTAGGAATTTCCCGCTCAAGAGAATATTTGGCAGATCAGACTGGTGGCATCATTTCAAATAATCCTTTAGCCTTAGCCAGTGCTCTAGAAAAAATCGATTATTATGCGCAGCACCAAGTGTTACCTTCCTCCACGCCGGCTACCTCTCATTTATTCATCATTAACCCATTGAGCGGTACGGGTGGTTGGATGAGAAGTTTATTCAGTACCCATCCGACAACAGCTGATCGCGCCGCGCGCCTTAGACAGCAAGCTAATCAAAGGTAGTAGGATGACGATGTTAAGTTTTAATAAAAAAATGAGATAATAATAAATAGATTGTTAGCTGTAGCTACGTGAGTAGGATGGGACTGAAATTTAAAGTTCTGAAAAGAGGATAAGGAATGAATAAACAATCCATTTATGGATTAACATTTGATCAACTAGTAGCATGGTCGATGGAATTTGGGTACAAAAAGTCTCGGGTGTTACAAGTCTGGCATTATCTGTATCGGCAGCGAGTGACCGACTTCGCAGAAATGATTGATGTCAATAAGGAGTATATTCAATTATTAGCAGATCATTTTGTCATTCAAACATTACATGAACACCTACGCCGCGAATCAGCGGATGGAACGATTAAGTTTTTGTTCAAGTTAGAGGATGGTAATTTGATTGAAACAGTATTGATGAGAAATAAGTTTGGTCTGTCCGTTTGCATTACCACCCAGGTAGGTTGTAACATTGGCTGTAGTTTTTGTGCGAGTGGGCTATTAACCAAAAAACGTGATTTATCCAGTGGGGAAATCGTGGAACAAATTATGAAAGTCCAATATGATCTGGATCAAGTAGGGCAAGGTGAAACTGTGAGCCATGTTGTAGTGATGGGGATCGGCGAACCTTTTGATAATTTTGAAAACATAGTAACCGTTTTACTAATTATTAAAGATGACAAGGGGCTGGCCATTGCTGCTAGGCGTATCACAGTATCGACCAGCGGCCTTGTTGATAAAATTTATGAATTCGCCGATCTTAATTTGCAGGTTAACCTAGCGATCTCATTGCATGCACCCAATAATGAGCTTCGAACCCAGATCATGAAAATAAACCGTGTCTTTCCCATAGAAGAAGTCATGCAGGCTGTCTATTATTATTTGGAAACAACTAAGCGGAGGATTACTCTGGAATATATTCTACTAAAGGATGTGAATGACCGTAGGGAACATGCGCGTGAGCTTGCTGAGTTGATTATTGATAAAAAGCATCGCATCAATGTTAATTTAATTCCCTATAATCCAGTAGGTGAACATAGTGAATATCAAAGAAGTGAGCATGAATCCATGCTGGCATTTTATGATACGCTTAAAAAACAAGGTATTAATTGTAGTATTCGCCTTGAACATGGGACCGATATTGATGCTGCTTGTGGACAGCTGCGAAGCAAGCAAATTAAAGAATCAACAGATAAAGGGGAGGAATAATAATTTGTTATCACAAACAACAATAGAAAACGTACTTTCTGCCGCTACTCAAACGGGTGGAGATTTCGCCGAAATCTTCGTCGAGGATAAAACGGGCAGTTCACTCACGATGGTTGGTGGTATCGTAGAAAAAGCCGTTTCAGGGCGGGATTTTGGCGTTGGTATTCGTATCTTTAAAGGTTATTTTTCTGTTTATGCCTATACTAACGATGGTAGTGAAGATAATTTAATCAAGGTTGCTCGCAGTGCGGCTGGGGCAATAATCGGGCAAAGGCTCGATTGTATTATGGATTTACGTAAAAGTGCCATTAACAATGCACATGAGATAAAAATAAGGCCTGATAGCGTCAGTAAAAAACAAAAAATCAATTGGATGCGTAGAGCTCACGAGGCTGCTATGGGCTATGACCCAGTGGTCACTCAGACGAATATTGTTTTTGTTGATTATGTGCAAAATGTTTTAATTGCCAATACAGAAGGCATCTTTGCAACGGATATCCGCAGTCGAAATCGCCTCACCATTAGTGCGATGGCCACATCTGGATCAGCAAAGGAAACTGGTTTTGTGGGACCAGGCTATTTTGGTGGACTGGAATATATGCAGCAGCTTGATATCGAAGCTTATGCTCGCGAGGCTGCCCGTAGTGCCAAGACGATACTGGGTGCCAGATTTGCGCCGTCGGGCAAATTTCCCGTTATTATTGATAATGGTTTTGGTGGCGTTCTCTTCCATGAAGCATGTGGACATGGGCTGGAAGCGACAAGTGTTGCTTATAAGAACTCTGTATTTGCAGATCGGCTAGAACAAAAAGTGGCTTCCCCCCTCGTCACGGCCTATGATGATGGGACGATGCCAAACACCTGGGGTTCTTTAAATATTGATGATGAGGGCATGAGAGCCCAAAGAAACCTACTGATTGAAAACGGAATATTAAAAGGGTATCTGATCGATAAACTAGGTAGTCGTAGAATGGGCATGGCTCCAACCGGTTCTGGGCGTCGAGAATCATACCGTTATGCCCCCACATCTAGAATGAATAATACATACATCAATCAGGGGAAATCTACACCCGAAGAGATGATCGCCAGCACGGAGTTTGGAATATTGGCCAAATATATGGGTGGTGGTTCGGTAAACCCTGCGACGGGTGATTACAATTTTAATGTGCGAGAAGGCTATGTCATTCGCCAAGGTAAAATTGCTGAAGCGATAAAAGGTGCAACCCTCATTGGTAATGGCATGGATACTCTGCAGAAAATCGATATGGTTGGTAATAACCTGAAACATGAAATCGGAATGTGTGGGTCAAGTAGTGGCACAATTCCCGTTACGGTAGGTCAACCGATGCTGAGGGTATCGGAGCTGACTGTTGGCGGAAGGAAGGAGGAGTAACCAGTGGATATACAAGAGTTTCAAGAAAAATTGTTTAAAAAAGGCAAGGGGCGCGGCTTTGGTGATATGGAAATTTTTTATTCTTCCAATAAATCCACTGCAGTCAATGTCCTCAATCATGAGGTTAAAAGTTATGTGATCACCGAGCGAGGTGGTGTCTCTTTTCGCGGCCTATATAAGAACAATATGGGATATTCCTATACAGAAAAGATCGACGAAAAATCAATTGATTTCTTGGTAGTCGAAGCAATGGGTAATGCTCAGATTATGGAGATGGATGATCAGGAAGAGCTATTTGCCGGTGCTGATCATTATGCAACTTTGGATCGCTATTCACAAACTGTGGCCAATGTTTCGCCCCGAGAACTCATTGATGCCGCTTTGACCATGGAAAATGCAGCGCTGGCGGCTGATGCTTTAGTGAAAAGGGTTATTCAATGTGCTACTGTGAAATCCGAAGGTGAGACCATTATTAGAAATACCAAGGGGCTAAATTGCCATTCAAAATACACGAATCTATCAGCCGGCATTTACCTGATGGCGAGTGATGAAAAACAAACAGCAACAGGTGGGGAATATGACTTTACCTTGAAGGACTTCTCGAAACTAAATTTCAAAGAAATTGCTGAAACAGCGGCAAAAGAAGCTGTTTCAAAATTAGGCGCAGACTCTATTCAAACGGGAAATTATCCCATTGTATTTCGTTATGATACGGCGACTCAATTAGTAAGAGCATTTATGAATAGTCTGTCTGGCGAAGTCGTAGAAAAGGGCTTTTCCCGGTTAGAAGGCAAGCTGGGTGAAAAAATCGCAGGGGATAATATTACCATTAGCGATGATCCATTAATGGCAGATGTCCCTGGCGCAGCGGCTTTTGATGCCGAGGGTTACCCGACGAGTAAAAATGAGTTGATTAAAGCCGGTAAATTGCTGAGCTTTATGCATAATCGAAAAACAGGAAAAAAAGCTGGAAGGTCGTCCACAGGTAATGCAGGGAAAAACAGCTATAGTGCACCGGTTTCTGTCGGGCCTCATAATCTTTATTTACAGCCAGGTGAAGTATCTCTTACTGAGATCATTGAAAATACAGAAAAAGGGATCTTCATTGTCGAGCTACAAGGTGCCAATGCAGGTATTAACGCTGTTTCAGGAGAGTTTTCCCTTTATGGAATGGGGTTCCTCATTGAAAATGGAGTGCTCGGTCGTCCCATCAATCAAATTACTGTAGCGGGTAATTTGTATGAAATATTAAATAATATTGAGGCCATCGCTAATGATTTACACATTAAAGATACTGTATCATCACCATCAATTAAGGTGAGATCATTAACCGTATCGGGGAAATAGTGGGAGTGTAAGAACCTGCTGATCTTCTAGTATAGTGATGTATATAGGGAAGATGATTTCAAAAAAAGAAGAGTGGTTCTAGCAATATGCTAGAACCACTCTTTGCAGGATTCGATTTAGCGTTTTCGTTTATGAAGAGAACGGTTTATCATTCAGGCTATTTTAATTGGAGAATAGCCATGAGTAGTGGGCTGTTAGTCTGTAACCAAGTACGATGACTTTTGAAATTTGGCGAGAATTTGCCAACCTCTTGCCAAAAAAGTGCTGAATGATTGGGTACGCGTAAATGGCAAAGCTCATGAATGACTAAATAATCAATGACCTCTAGTGGAGCCATGACGATCCGCCAATTGTAGTTGAGATTGCTTTTTGATGAGCAACTACCCCAGCGGGTTTTTTGGTCTTTAATTGTAATACGCTTAGGCTGTACGTTGATTTTAGCAGCCCAAAAGGAAGTTTTCGCGGATAATAGATTGCTGGCATTGTCTAAGTACCATTGCTTTAACAGTGACTCTGCGAATGAAGTGGTCAGTACAGTATTCAGAAGAGGAATGTCTATGATAATTTGATGCTCCGTCGAGCGAATAGTGGGGCGGGAACCATGATTAGTAAAGACAAGGGTATGGGGAGTGCCCAAATAAAGGACGGTAGCACCATGGGCGATTGATTTGTTGATCGGATTTTCCATCACACTCGACATCTTTGAAATTTGTTTTACAATCCAATTACATTTTTCGTGTATTATTTTTTCAATACTGGCATTGGGAAATTTGTTAGGGGCGGTAATTTCCAGGTGGGTACTCGTCAGTATTCTTAATTGGATAGTTTTACGATTTTTTTTGTAGATAACATGATAGGTTAGTTGATCATTTCCTAGCGTAATAGTATTCATATCGGTAAGATTAGGCATGAGCATAATTAAATCCTGCAAATTATATGTAAAATAAAAAAAGCTTCCAATTTACAATTGGAAGCTTACATTTCATTTGGTGCCGAAGGCCGGACTCGAACCGGCACGTGGAGTACACGTCTGATTTTGAGTCAGGTGCGTCTGCCAATTCCGCCACTTCGGCATATTGTAGAATAAAGTATTGCTACAACGTTTATTATGATACCATAAGGAATTATTATTGTCAAGTTGGGTATACTAAATTATTATGGAAATAGTAAAACTGATTGAGTTTGTGCCAAGCCCTAGTTGCCCTTACTTGGAATCAAAATATACTATCATTTCCGATTATAAAACAAAAAAGACTTGAGCAATTTGCCAAGTCTTATAATTTACTGGTGCCGAAGGCCGGACTCGAACCGGCACGTGGAGTACACGTCTGATTTTGAGTCAGGTGCGTCTGCCAATTCCGCCACTTCGGCACATTTGTGTTGTCGAGTAATCAACGTTTGCTCACCAGACAAGCAATAGAATAACATATAAATGATATTATTGTCAACTAAAAAGATATATATACGATATGACAGTTTATTTGATTTTGCATAACAGTATGAGTGTGGGGAATAATTGTAGCATAAGTTTTAATAGGAGGTATGTAATATGGTAATGAAAATGGGCCAACTGCCGATAGAGAAAGTTCTCATAAATAGCCATACTGCTTGTGATGAGGGGGAATTTGAGTTTATTATAGACTGTGAGTCTGTTTATTTTAATGCATTATATGATAATGATGGTAAGTTGCAATATGTTGATCAGTATTTTTATACTGCGAACCGATCACATGATGATATTGACAGCGCCACTGAGGAACAAGAACTGCTGAGTGTAGATCATATTGATTTTCCTGTTAAAAGCTATTTGTTGGCTAAACAAGAACAAGGTAATGAATGGTTACGTTTTCATGCTGTGGTACCTAAAGAGATTGACCCTGATTATTTTCAACAAAAATATATTGGTGAATAATTGAAAAAAATGCATATCGGGTGATAAAAAGGCGGTTTTATTAACCGCCTTTTTATATATAATTCTACTTTCCAAATTAAGCAAAATGTAAAAAAACGCAACCAATATGGAAATAATAATAATAAATGTAATTAAATGGAAATAAAAAAGAATAACTTACAATGATATCCTTTTATTAATAAGTAATATGTCGAAAATATTAGGCGAAGAAAGCGAGTTATATCAAGGATTTGTTGTTAGTGAGAACAATGTTCGACAGTAGTGAGTGCATGTGATCCGAATTATGTCGCATTTTTACGAATGAAATGTGGTCTAATTTAGCAGGAAATACAAAAATTTACAAGAATATTATCTATCATCTTAATGAATCAAAGTAAAGAAAGGAGATAGATAAATATGCATCTATTGGAGACTTCTCAGAATAAATTATTATATTTAACGCGAGAAGATGATTATAAAGAATGCTTTGAAGCAACAACAAATGGTATTATACATCTTGATAGTGAAATGCGAGTAAAAAATTTGAATCGTGAGGCGGAACGGATATGTGGTGTTGGGCGTACTGCAGTTTTAGGTAAAAGAGCCGATGTTGCTTTAAAAAAACATGGTGAGCATTTTTTAAAGATCTTTAATCTTTCAGAATATGAAGATGTTAAAACCGTTAATCTTAAGCTGAAGCTTCGTGATCAATTTATTTATATTAATGTAGATACCTTGAGGCTTTTAGATTCATCAGGTGAAATCAATGGAATGATTGTTATTCTACAGGATGTATCGGCCGTAAGGGCAGCGATCAAGCAGATACAAACAACTCAGATGCTCATGTCCTTAGGCGAACTTGCTGCCGGGGTGGCTCATCATGTACGCACGCCCTTAACTACGATTAGCGGCTACCTACAGATCATGCTGGGGCGGCTTCAAAATGATAAATATACTGTACGTCGTGAAGTGCTGGAAACGTTGCTGGGTGAGGTGTCATACATTAATGGGGTGGTCAAAGAACTGATCTTGTTTGCTAAGCCACCGATTCAAAAACAGCCAGGGGTTGAAATTAACCAGTTATTAAAAGAAGCACTGCTCTTGACTTTTAAACAAATTGGTGGAGAAAAAATTACGATAAACAAGCAGTTAGCTAAGCGACTCCCGATCATTACTGTTGACAATAATCTAATAAAACAAGCCGTGATGAATGTCATGCAAAATGCGATAGAGTCTATGGCGGAAGAAGGTATACTGACAATCAAATCATGGCTGAATGTTGATTTGAGTATGTTGGTAATAGCCATACATGATACAGGTGCAGGAGTCGCATCTGAAATATTACACCGGGTATTTGAACCGTTTTATACCACGAAATCCGATCGTATAGGACTGGGATTGCCGATTGCCAACCGTATTATTGCTGAACATGGTGGATTTATTAATATTAGCCCTGGTGAAACATGTGGTACGAAAGTGCATATTTACTTACCAATCATTGATGATCGTATGAGTCGGTTAGCGGTCATTCATCAGCAAGTTTTAAACTTACAATAAAATAGTATAGGCAAAGACTTGGCTGGGGCCGAGTCTTTTCTTAGTCGTATGTTGGAGTTATATTATGGAAATACTTTGATAGAGTCATTAACCTGATCGAACCAATCCCAGTCAATACATAAGAAAAAGCTGTAGTTAATCTTTTATATTAATAAAAAGTTGCGTTTTTTTAAACAATATAAAGGGATTCTACTTTTTTTAGCAAAATATAATACAGTTGAATATTTTCTTAAGGTGGTGGGCACATGCCTCGTAAATTTGTAATTGTTGATGGAAGTAGTTTAGTGCATCGAGGGTTCTATGCTTTGCCCCTATTAACTACTGCAGGTGGACTCTATACCAATGCTGTATACGGTTTTACGACTATGATGATAAAATTATTAGGTGAACTTAAGCCGGATTTAATAGTTGTAGCTTTTGACAAAGGTAAGATAACGTTTCGCAATGAAGTGTACGCTGAGTATAAAGCACATCGCAAACCTACACCTGGGGAATTATCCCAACAATTTCCCTTGGTGAAGGAGGTATTGCAGGCTCTGGGAATTACTGCAATCGAACAAGCTGGATATGAAGCTGATGATATTATTGGTACCTTGGCGACTAAAGCCGGAGAAATGGATCATCAAGTGATTATTGTTACTGGTGACCAAGATGCGTTGCAACTTATTTCTCCTAATATAAAAGTGATGTTAACTAAAAAAGGTATTTCAGATATGGATGTATATGATAACCAAGCTTTTGAAGCTAAATATGGGGTTACGCCCCAGCAACAGATTGACTTAAAGGGTCTCATGGGAGACGCTTCAGATAATATTCCTGGGGTACCTGGTATTGGTAAAATCACGGCAGGGAAACTCATTGTTGAATATGGCACTATAGAAAACCTGCTTGAAAACATTGATCACGTATCTGGCAAAAAAATTCAAGAGAACTTGCGCAATAATAAAGAAATTGCCTTGTTATCCAAAAAACTAGCGACGATCATTTGTGATATGCCTCTAGAGTTTGTAGCGGAGAATTTTGAGTTTCATCCAGATGGTGAAAAAGTAAAAGAATTATGCGTTAAATTTGAGTTTAAAAGCTTATTAAATAAAATTAGTAATATATTTCCAGGAAATAATGAAAGAGTCTTAGAAGAACCTGAATTGTTGCCTCAAGTGGAAATGATAACTCGATATGACGAAGTTGCCGAAATTGTTAAACAAGTGCAGCAGGCAAGCTTGCTAGAATTTTATGCAATTGTTCTTGGCAAACTACCTGATATCAGTATGCAGGGCATGGCGGTCATTGCTCAGGGGAAGACGGTCTATATTTCTACTGAGGCTGAGGGCTTTCCCGAAATACTACTGTTATTGGCTGATAAAACTGTGATGAAAGTGACTCATGATGCCAAAATAATATATAATGCTTGTGCTAAAATGGGGATTGCATTACAAGGATTAGTCTTTGACACCGTGTTGGCTGCATATTTATTAGATCCTACCGCTAGTGATTATTCTCTTGCTATGCTCAAGGAGCAGTATCTAGGGCAAGCGAGTCATCATCAGCTGGGGAAAATGCCCTATGAACCGATTTTTGCGGTGTGGGCCGTCCAGACCATTCATAATGTCTATCCTGCATTGAAGCAAGGCTTAGTAGACAATGAACTTGAGCACTTATTTGATGGAGTAGAGCTTCCTTTGGTAGAAGTTCTGGCTACAATAGAAAATTATGGAATTAAGGTCGATGCTGACTATTTAAAAGTCATGTCTGATGACCTTGGAGCTAAGATTGAAATTTTGCTTACTGATATTTATCAATGTGCTGGAGAAAAATTTAATGTAAATTCCCCCAAACAGTTGGGCGTCGTCTTATTTGAAAAACTGAAGCTCCCAGTCAGTAAAAAGACTAAAACCGGATATTCTACTGACGCAGAAGTATTGGAAAAATTAATCGGTCAGCATGATATTATTGATAAATTACTAGAATATCGGATACTGACGAAGCTTAAGTCAACATATTTAGATGGGCTCGCTGCTTTGATTTGCCCGAGCACAGGCCGTATACATACTACTTTCAACCAAATGGTTACTGCTACCGGTAGGCTCAGTAGTTCTGAACCTAATCTACAAAATATACCTATACGGACAGAGGCAGGTAGGAAAATTCGCGAGCTATTTGTGCCTGGTGAAGGCTATGATTATATTATGTCTGCCGATTATTCGCAGATTGAACTGAGGATATTGGCTGATATGTCCAGAGACGAGAATTTGATGGAATCTTTTGCCCAGCACCAAGATGTTCATACTCGCACTGCTGCTGAAGTATTTGAGGTACCTATGTCTGAGGTAACGGCAGAACTGCGTTCTAGGGCCAAGGCTGTAAATTTTGGCATTGTATATGGTATCAGTGATTACGGATTATCCCGAGATATTGGTGTTAGCCGTACAGAAGCAGGCCAGTATATCAATAACTACTTTATTAAATACCATGGCGTTAAAGAATTTATTGATAGGGTTATCAAAGAGGCTCACCATCAAGGATATGTTACCACCTTATTTGGACGCAGGCGTTATTTGCCTGATATCAATAACAGTAATTTCAATCTACGTTCTTTTGCCGAACGTACTGCAATGAATACTCCGATACAAGGGACGGCAGCTGATATTATCAAAAAGGCTATGATTGATGTGCATAATGCTTTGCAAATTGCCAAGTTACATAGTCGTATATTGCTACAAGTACATGATGAACTCATCCTAGAAGTGCCTGAATATGAAGTGGAGCAAGTTACAAAAATAGTTAGGCAGGCAATGGAGCAAAGCGTCAAGTTGCAAGTGCCCTTGGTCGTAGATGTAAAAGTCGGAAAAAATTGGGCTACAGCAAAGTAGTAGGAAGCCAGGAGGTTGTTATGCCGGAAATGCCAGAAGTGGAAACCATTAGACGTTCTCTTATTGATAAAGTATCTGGACGCAGGATCGAAGAAGTAGAGTTTTTATTATCACGATTGGTTAAGTGGCCTTCAGCTGGAGAATTTCAAGCTGTACTTACAAATAAAACCATTGTCGATCTAACCAGACGAGGTAAGTACTTATTATTTCATCTAGATAATCAGCAAATCATGGTCGTACATCTGCGGATGACAGGACGGCTTAGTTATGTTCTGCCTGGCGCGGAAATGGATAAATTTACACGTATTATCTTTAAATTAGATAATGGAGATCGGCTACTCTACGCGGATACGCGCACACTGGGAACTCTATATCTTTTGCCACCTGAAGAACTATGGCGTATTTCAGGACTAGCGAATATGGGGCCTGAACCTTTGTCAATGGAATTTTCATTGAGCTATTTAACCGAGATGCTGAAAAAACGTCATGGTAACATTAAGGCAGTATTACTCAATCAAAAATATATAGGTGGTTTGGGTAATATTTATGTGGATGAAAGTATGGCTATTGCTGGTATCCATCCTGAACGCATTGCTAGTAGCTTGACTCATTGTGAAATAAAGGATCTCTTTCATGCTATTAATAAAGTAATAGAAGATGGTATAACACATGGCGGTACCACTTTTCGTGATTACCGTGACGGAAGCGGTAAGAGTGGCAGTCACCAGCATCATCTCGCAGTATATGGACGTAAGGCAGCCCCTTGTTTTACTTGTGGTATGCCAATTGTCTGGAAGTCAGTCGCTGGCCGTGGTACTCACTTTTGCCCGAATTGTCAAAAGTAACAACGTGGATGGACGTGTTCAATAGGAACGTGGAGGAAGGTAGATGTATATTATCGGATTAACAGGTGGTATTGCCAGTGGCAAAAGCACTGTGAGTGCCATGCTAGCTGAGCTAGGGGCCTATATAATTGATGCTGACGAGATTGCTCGCATGATTGTTATGCCGAATCAGCCTGCTTGGCATGAAATTGTGGCTCATTTCGGCAGTGAAATATTGCTACCTGACGGTAATATCAACCGCGAAGCTTTGGGAGAAAAGATATTTAAAGATAAACTAGAACGTTTGTGCTTAGAGGAAATCACTCATCATTACATAGAGGATCAGGTAAAAAAAAGCCTTGGGTCGGCTGAGCTTCTTGGCAAGAGTATTGTTGTACTCGATGTACCACTGCTATTTGAAATAGGCTGGGATAAGATGGTCGATGGGATATGGGTGGTTTATGTAGATGAGAAAGTGCAGATGTCTAGGCTCATGGCTCGCAATCAATTAACATATGAGCAGGCGAGGGCTAGAATTAACGCTCAGATGAATTTGGCGGAAAAAGTAAAACGAGCTGATTTAGTCATTGATAATAATTTAGATATTGAATATGCGCGCATGCAAGTGGCGGTAGCGTGGGGAAATTTATGAAATAGCTCAAGGTATTTCCATTTAGTAACGATAACGAGGTGATTTGTTTGCATATTTTTGGCCGGATGAAAGTTTCCATCAGTATTATATTGTTGGTAGTGGTCGCTATATATGGAGTCTATACTAGCGACTGGTTTCAAAAAAAATATCTATACCCTTTTCCTTACAGTGAAATAGTATATCGCTGTGCGCTAGAAAAAGATATTGACCCTTTTTTAGTTGCTGCTGTTATTCGTACTGAGAGTAAGTTTGATCCACAAGCGCGGTCGCCTAAAGGTGCTTTAGGATTAATGCAGATGATGCCGGAAACGGCAAAATGGGTAGCTGAGCAGATGGATTTTCCAACTGATTTTGATATAAGTCATTTAGAAAATCCTGAAGTCAATATTCGTATGGGCACATGGTACCTGTCCTCACTGGAAAAAGAATTTAAAGGCAATGAAGTGCTTATATTAGCTGCATATAATGGTGGCAGAGGTAATGTGAAGCAGTGGATGGGGAAATATGATTGGCCTATGTCTTTTAATGATGCTACGAAAATTCCTTTTCTAGAAACTAGGGAATATGTGAACAAAGTTTTACACAGTAAGAAACGTTATCAAGAATTATATGGCAGGTGAGGAGCGAATCGTTTTGCAAAGTAGACATAGCCTTTTGTGGTGTATGATATTGATAGCTGTGCTGCTAGTGAGTGGCTGCAGCTCCAAATCAGTGCCAAATCAAAATCCGGTTAAACGTGAAATTAAGCAAGGAGGGCAATTGGTCTATGGTAGTCTTCAAGAACCAGATACCTTAAATCCTTTGTTATCTGATTTATTGGCGACTGCTGAAGTGAGTAGCCTTATTTTTAGTGGACTCATAGCAACGGATGATACAGGACAATGGTTGCCTGATCTGGCAGTAACAGTTCCTACCTTGCAAAGTGGTGGTGTAAGCCGGGATGGTTTGACTGTAACCTATAAACTCAGACAAGGTGTTACCTGGCATGATGGTAGCCCCTTTACTGCTAATGATGTTAAATTTACGTGGCAACTCATTATGAACTCCAAAATAAATATAGTGTCCCGCGATGGGTATGATAAAATTAAAACAATAGAGACGCCTGATCCATATACAGTTGTTATAAGGTTTAAGGAATATTATCCAGCCTACTTGACATTGTTTAGTACTATTTTGCCGCAACATATTTTGGAAGCAGTTGGTGATGTTAATAAAGCTGCATTTAATCGTTCTCCAATTGGAACTGGTCCGTTTAAATTTAAGGAATGGCGATTAGCGGAGTCTGTTGTGCTGGAAACTAATTCTACCTATTTTCGTGGTAAACCTAATCTTGATACCATTATCTATAAAGTGATACCTGATAGTAATATTATGCTCCTCCAATTAAAAGCTGGCGAAGTTGATATTGTGAGCAATGTTGCTTTTTCTCAACTGGATCAAGTTAAAGACATTGCTGGGATGCAGGTGATTATTACTCCGAATATGATTTGGGAGCACTTGGATTTTAATTTGGATAATGCTTTATTTCAGGATGTGCGGGTTCGTCAGGCTATTGCCGCAGGGATCGATAAGCAGGCCCTTATCGCCAATGTTCTTAAGAGTGTAGCTACCCCAGCCGTAGGAGATCAATCACCACTATCTTGGGGCTATAATACAGGAGTCCAACAAGAAGTGCGTGATGTAAATGCAGCTCGCGAACTGCTGGTCCAGGCCGGATGGAAGCTGGGGGATGATGGGATTTTCGCCAAAGATGGAAGCAAATTAGCCTTTTCTCTCGCTTTTCCCACAGGGAATCGATCTCGAGAGATTGTTGCTAGTGTAATAGGGCAACAGCTAAAAGAAGTGGGTATTGCCGTAGAAATAAAGCCTGTTGATCCAAAAATATTTTTTGGCGAGGTATTAAAAAAGCGAGGCTTTGAAACCGCCATGTATGCTTGGGTAGCTGGTATTGATCCTAATGATTTGAGTTTGTGGCATTCTAAAAAAATTCCTAGTCGAAGCAATGGCTATGACGGACAAAACTATCCTGGATGGCGTAATGCTGAGATTGATGCCCTGACAGAGCAAGGAGCGTATACTATCGATAGTGAAGGGCGCAAACCAATCTATTTTCGTATTCAGGATATAATCGTGCAAGAACACCCTGTAGTGCCTCTGTATTTTCGAAGTAATATTGATGCAGTCAAAAACACTGTAGTAAACTATCACTCTAATCCTACGTCATCAGGTAATTTATGGAATGCATGGCAATGGGGATTTGCGGTAAAGTGATGTTAAAACAGCATTGACTAGTTTATATTGTATAAAATACTTGACGAGGTTTTGATGTTGTGATAAGATAAATAATGTCGCTGATGAACAGTGAATATGCGGTCGTGGCGGAATGGCAGACGCGCTAGATTCAGGTTCTAGTGAGGGAAACTTCGTGGAGGTTCAACTCCTCTCGACCGCACCAGTTTCCAATCCTCAAAAACTATGTTGGACATAGTTATATAATGCGGTAGTGGCGGAACGGCAGACGCGCCAGCTTGAGGGGCTGGTGAGGGCAACTTCGTGGAGGTTCAAATCCTCTCTACCGCACCACTTTAGTAATGATAAGACTTATGGGCATTTCGCTTGTAGGTCTTTTTTGTTGTTTATGAACGTTTAAAGATGGGTTTGACACCATTATTGACACCATCCCCATTGATTAGTTCTGTTAATTTAGTAACGGCTTGTTGTTTTAGTCCTGGTATAACATGACTGTAAATATCCAAAGTGGTGCTAATTGATGCATGTCCTAACAATTCCTGAACGACTTTCGGATTTTCGCCACTTTCAAGAAGTAGTGTGGCAGTCGTATGCCGTAACATGTGTACGTTTACAAATGGCATACCAATCTTTTTGCCAATCCGTTTAATATAATCGTAAATGAATTCAAGGTATATGGGTTGACCATCTGGACGAGAAAAGATATATTCGGTATCAAAGTTTTTAAAATGATGTTGTTTTAGCAAAATCAAGACTTCATCATATAATCGAATTAATCTCCGAGAGGAATGGTTTTTGGTTTCGCTAATCAGATGAATTTATGCTGCATAAATATCTTGACAGATAGAATTCGATGTATTATATTTAGGAAGAATTCTATCCGTTTAATGGAGGTGAACATACGATTACAATAGATGATAAAATTTTTCAAGAAGCAATTAAGGAATCTTTTGGTCCGCTTATTCACAAAATTGACCATAGTATTTATTTAAAACACAATAGTTTATTAAAAAGGCATGGAATAACATTTCGACAGTCGGTAGTTCTTGCTTTCCTTTATTATAATAGAGATAATGAGTCTATTAATCAAAAAATGATAGAGGAGCATATGGAAATAACAGGGCCATCTGTGACTAGTCTAATACAAAATATGGTAAAAAAGGATATTATTATACAGTGGAAAGACAAAAATGATGGCCGTAATTATCGGTTTGAGTTAACTGAAAAAGGTATGAAATTACAGGCGATAATTACTAATATTTTTAAGACAATAAATAATATCCTTCACAAAGACCTGTCAAAAGATGAAATAGAAACATTAAGACATCTTCTTACTAAAGTAGTAAAAAACATAGAAGACTCATAATTTATCGACGCTTTTTTTTACACAAATAGATAGAATTCAAGGTAATTAAACATTGGAGAAAAATATGCAGAACGATGTTTTTGAAAAGCAGTTGATGCCTAAAGCAGTATGTAGTTTGACATTTTCAACAATGATAGGTATATGGTAATTCTACGCTTTTTTACACAAATAGATGGAATTTAAGGTGATTAAACATTGGAGAAAAATATACAGAGCGATGTTTTTGAAAAGCAGTCGATACCTAAGGCAGTATGTAGTTTAGCACTTCCAACAATGGTAGGTATGTTGGTAATGGTTATTTACAATTTCGTAAATGCTTTTTTTGTAGGCCAGCTAAATGATACAAATCAGGTAGCTGCTGTGACGATTACGATACCAATCTTCTTGCTGCTTATGGCAGCTGGCAGTACCTTCGGCATAGGTGGGGGCACATATATATCTAGACTTCTTGGTAGGCAAAAAAATGAGGCTGCTAAACAGGTATCATCTTTTTCTTTTTACGGCAGTCTTGCTTTAGGATTTGTATGTGCTGCTTTTGGTTTAGCCTTTATGTCGCCAATTTTAAATTTGTCGGGAGCAAGTGTATACACCTATGAGTTTGCTAAAAGCTATTTAACGATTATTGCTATCGGTTCTCCGGTGATTATATTAAGCTTTTCCATGGGACAAATTGTTCATGCTGAGGGTGCAGCCAAGCAGGCGATGGTTGGAATGATGATTGGCACTATCGTGAATATTGTTCTTGATCCAATGTTAATTTTATGGGCTGGAATGGGGGTCGCAGGCGCAGCGGTCGCTACTGTTTTTGCAAATACTGTTTCGGTTATTTATTACATCTACTACTTTACCACTAAAAATAGCCAGCTTTCAATTTCAATTAGAAAACTTACTTTAAATAAGGTTATGGTCAAGGAAATTTTATACATAGGTATCCCCGCTTCTCTCAACTCTATTTTGATGAGTACAGCGAATATTATCTTAAACAACTTTGCAGCAAGTTATGGCGACAATGTTGTTGCGGCATTGGGAATAGTCAATCGCATTACGCTACTTCCAGTGATGCTATTACTTGGTTTGTGTCAAGGTGTACAGCCACTTATCGGTTATAGCTATGCTGCCAATAATAGGAAACGCATGAACGGGGTACTGAAAGTCACAGCCATTTATGGTACAGCTATAGGGGTTATTTTTACTGCTTTGTTCTATTTTCTACGAGAAAGTATTGTACAGATATTTATTGCTGATTTGACTGTTGTTGCCTTAGGTGTAAGTTTTCTAAAAGTGATCATTATAGCTATTCCATTTTTAGGGATTCAGTTTTTATTAACTAATACCTTTCAGGCTATGGGAAAGGGACTGCCATCACTTTTTCTATCGATTTCAAGACAAGGTCTGCTGTTTATTCCATTCCTAATTATTGCCAATAAACTTGTTGGTTTACAAGGTCTTGTTTATGCCCAGCCCATTGTTGATATTGTGATCACGGGTTTAGCAACAGTGTTGTATGGGGTTGTCAAGAGGAAAAAAACGAGACCGACTATCAAGGGAAATCAATAAAAGACTTGTTTTTGTCAAGTGAAATTTTGAATACATGAATGAAATAAACTGGATGGCAGTACTTGTTCACTACAAAGCGAGGCCGATTATCCTTGCTACTGATGGTTTGGGTTCTACTGCGAAACTCAAAAAAACTTATTCTGGGGAAATAAAGATCAACTTAGGAGGATTGTTTTTATGAATATTTATCAACGATGTCTAACCCCACTTAACACCATGATCATGGTACTCATCTTGAGCCAATCAGCATTTGCCGCTCCTGTTGAACTATCATTGGATGATAGTATTGCTATGGCTCTGAAAAATAATTACGATATTAAATATGCGAAATCAAATAGGGAAAAGTTCTATTGGGCCGCCAAGGAAGCAGAAACGAATAAAAAGGTTTCTGTTGATTACACCCATACAGATCAACGTTACAACACCGCGCCTAGTTCTTTATCATCCGGGTATACATACACCAATAATTTTGACAATCAGATAACACTCAGTCTCCCCATTTATTCCGGTGGTAAATTAGAGAGTCAAATTGATCAGGCCAAACTTGATCTTAAAGTAGCCGATTTGGATATCGACGTGGCCAAACAACAACTTAAAGGCAAGGTTGTTACCGACTATTTTACGGTGTTGGAATACCGTAACGAAGTGCAAGTTGACCAGGAGACAGTAAACAACTATATAGACCACCTGAATTTAGTTAAAGCTAAATATGATATAGGAACAGTGGCTAAGACGGATGTTTTGTCAAGCCAGGTTGATCTCGCAAAGGCTCAGGATACCTTAATTAAAGCACAAAACAATCACAATAATGCTGTAGCTACTCTTAATAATGCCATTGGACTATCCCACGGTACAGAGTTACAACTGAAAGATACTTTTAAATACGAAAAATATGTATTAACACTTGAGGAATGTATTAAATATGCAGAGATCCATCGACCGGAAATAGCTCAGTATGAAGCGAAAGTCACGAGTGCTCATTATGATGAGAAAATTGCTAGGAGCGGCTATTTGCCGCAGGTTGACTTTACCGCAGCGGAAGATTGGAATGATACCAAATTCGCTGGTTTGGAAAATAACAATTGGTTGTTGAAACTAGCCGTTTCATTTAACGTATTCGATTCCGGCCTAACCAAATCCAAAATTCAACAAGCACAACATAGCGTGGACATGGTAAGGGATAAGGCAGGGACGGAACGTGATTCGATCTTATTGGATGTTCGCCAATATTATCTAAGTATGCATGAAGCAGAAAAACGCATTGATACAAATCAAGTATCTGTGAATCAGGCGCAAGAAAATGTAACCATTGAAAAAGTCCGCTATGATGTGGGAGTCGGCACAAATATTGACCTTCTTGATGCGGTCTTGTCCCTAAATTCAGCCCAAAAAGATTATATTCAGGCTTTATATGACTATAATACCAACAAAGCCAAGTTGGGAGAAGCAATGGGTTTACCAGTGAAATAAATCAAATTATAAAATTCCCATTAGGAGGAAGCGTAAGTGAGTATTAAACTTTCAAAAAAAACATATTTGGGACTGGGTGTTGTAGTTGTTTTAATCGGTGTTGGCCTTACACATTACGGATTGGCATCATTAAAACCACCGATGCAAATGCCACAGTCAGTACAAGTAAAAGCCATGCAGGTTATAAAAAGGGATGCACCGACTAATTATGAATTTGTTGGGCAAGTTAAATCCAAAAATGAAATAAAAATTATGTCCAAAGTATCTGGCAACATTGTGGAGAAGATGGTGGATGGTGGCGATACGGTCTATAAAGGCCAGCCATTGTTTCGAATTGATAATAAGCAATACAGGTCAGCTACAAATTCCGCGCGGGCAACACTGGCCAAGTCGCAAGCCACACTAAACAATAATCAAAAAGATGTGGAAAGATATAGGCAATTAGCAGCGATTAATGGCGTTGCTCAGCAAACCTTAGATACCCAGGTGGCCCAAGCAGAAGAAAGTGCTGCTACAGTTGAAGCCAACCGAGCCAATTTGCAACAGGCACAAGAGGATGAACAGGACACTTTAATTCTCTCACCGGTTGATGGCCGAATTGATTTGACCGATTTAAGCTTAGGAGACTTTGTAGCAGCAGGATCCACTAAAATAGCTACCTTATCATCCGTCGATCCGGTTTGGGTGCAATTTAGTATGAGTGAAAATGAATATTTAAACCTTGTCCAATCAGGAAATGGCACGATGCCTAGTAATTTTAAAGATAATCTCAAACTTACTCTTGGTAATGGAACCCAATATCCACTACTAGGTCATATCGAGCAAATCGATAAGGGCGTTAGTGATACAACAGGTACCATTACGATAAAAGCCGCCTTTAGTAACCCGCAAAAAATTCTCATGCCGGGTATGTTTGCTAGGGTAGTCGCACCGGGAGAACTACATCAGGGGGCGTTACTGATTCCTCAACGGGCAGTAACAGAATTGTTAAATAAGACCTTTGTTACGGTAGTAACAGACGATAATAAGGCAGAGAGCAGAGTAGTGACTATGGGAGAACGGATTGGCACTCTGTGGGTAGTACAAGATGGATTGACTGCTAATGATCGCATTGTTGTAGAAGGGATTAATAAAGTTAAAGAGGGAACAGCCTTACAAGTAACCATGATACAACCGGAAGAATTACAAATTCCGGTTAAGCAATAAGGGGGGATTTTTGATGGCTAATTTCTTTATTAATCGCCCTGTTTTTGCTATTGTTTTATCAATTATAATAACATTACTCGGCGGAGTTTCTATCTTTAACTTACCCATAGCTCAGTATCCTCAGATCTCGCCGCCGACCGTTTCGGTCAGTACAACGTATCAAGGAGCAAATGCTGAGGTTCTCGATCAAACGGTAGCGCAGATCATTGAACAAAGAATCAATGGCGTGCAAGGAATGTCTTATATGTCTTCCACGAGTACAGATTCAGGTAGCTACTCGTTAAGTGTTCAGTTTGAGCCTGGGACCGATGCTGATACGGCAGCTGTACAGACTCAAAATCGGGTAGCAGCGGCCACTGCATTACTGCCCAGTGATGTGCAGACATCTGGCGTGACGACCACGAAATCATCTCAAGATATGTCTCTGATTTTTAGCCTCTGGTCACCAAACGACACTTATGATGCAAATTTCTTAAAAAATTATGGCAGCATTTATCTGCTAGATAATATAAAACGAGTCAAAGGCGTCGGGGAAGTAACGGAATTCGGTGCTGATTTCAGCATGAGAATATGGTTGCAGCCTGAAAAAATGGCTAAATTAGGGATTTCTGTAACTCAAGTCACCGACGCTATTAAAGAGCAAAACAAGCAAGCGCCTGCTGGTACTGTTGGACAAAGGCCTTCTGCTTCCCAGCAAGAATTTCAATATACGACTCGAATACAAGGCCGTCTAACCACTCCCCAAGAATTTGGCAATATCATGGTCAGCGCCAAAGGCGATGGTTCCTTTGTCCGGATCAAAGATCTCGCTCGAATAGAACTAGCGAGCCAATCCTATGGCTATGACATCATGTTAAACGATCATATTAGTACGGGTTTTGCTGTTAAATTAACAAGTGATGCCAATGCTTTGGAAACAATTAGCAATGTAAAGGCGGTTCTTGAGGAGGCGTCAAAAAAATTCCCTGTTGGTTTGGAATATAAAGTTGTTGTAGACAGTAGTAAATTCATTAGGGAATCAATAATTGAAGTTGTTAAAACCCTTGCAGAAGCATTAATTCTCGTCCTAATTGTGGTATTTATCTTTTTGCAGAGCTGGCGTGCCACATTGATTCCGATGCTAGCCATTCCAGTATCCTTGATCGGAACATTTGGTGCTTTTATTGTCTTAGGATTTACCATCAACACCTTAACCTTATTTGCCATGGTACTTGCCATTGGACTTGTAGTAGATGATGCCATTGTTGTGATTGAGGCAGTGGAGCATCACATGCGATACTCAGGACTTACGGCCCTAGAAGCTACGAGGCGGGCCATGAGTGAAGTATCTGGACCCATCATTGCCATTGCTTTTGTACTCGCTTCCATATTTATTCCCGTGGCCTTTTTTAGCGGGACGATGGGGATTTTATACAAGCAGTTTGCCTTAACCATTGCTGTATCAATGACTTTATCAGCGATTGTCGCTCTGTCTCTGACACCGGCACTTTGCATATTATTACTCAAGCCTTATGATCCAAATGCTCATGGTGGAATTGTCGGTACATTTTTTGAAAAGTTCAATCACTGGTTTGAACGAAAAATTGAGACCTATGGACATGGTTTAACGAATATCATTCCCCAAGCACGCTTATGCATGGTATTATTGCTGGTTTTAACGATTTCCATTGCAGGATTATATAAACTAGTTCCGACTTGTTTTGTACCTGAGGAAGATCAGGGATATTACATTGCAGCCCTTGGTTTGCCTGAGGCGGCTAGTACAAATCGTACGTTAGCAGTTGCGAAAGAGCTTATAAGCAAGGTAAATTCAATACCAGGGGTTACAAGTACTATGTCCATAACGGGACTCGATTTATTAGGTGGAGGAACTAAACCCAATGCAGGAGCCATGTTTATTTCATTGGATACGTGGGATAAAAGAACAAGTCCCATGTCATCGGTAGGAGCGATAGTTGGTCAGACCTTTGGGGTGGGCGCTAGTTTACCTGAAGGAACGGTGATTGCGTTTGCTCCTCCGTCCCTGCCAGGACTTGGCATTGTGGGCGGATTAACCTTAATGTTGGAAGATCAAAACGGAGGCTCATTGGTGGACCTAGATAACATGTCACAAAACTTTATCGCGGCAGCCAAGCTACGTCCTGAGCTGGGGTCGATTACTTCCAATTTTAACGCCGCTACGCCAGGCTATGAATTTGTAGTTGACCGGGAAAAAGCTGAGAATATGGGAGTGGCCGTTGGGGATGTATTTACTGCCTTGCAGGTATTTCTCGGTGGGTCTGAGGTTAATGATTTTAATGAATTTGGTCGTAGTTTCAAGGTTATGGTGCAAGCTGAAACAGCAGCGCGCAGTGATATTGATGCCACGCGCTACCTATTTGTAAAGAGTTCTAGTGGCGAAATGGTGCCACTCAATACGCTGCTAAAACCCAAGAGTATTAATGCCCCTGCAACCATTACAAGATATAATGGTGTTAAAGCTGTTAAAATCAGCGCAACGGCGGCATCTGGGTATAGTTCGGGTCAAGCCATGGCTGCCCTTGAAGAAGTTGCTACAACACTGCCTAGTGGCTATACTTATGAATGGTCAGGTCAAAGTCGTGAAGAAGCTAGTTCAGGTAATCAAACTCCTATCGTATTCGGCATGGCCATTATATTTGCATTTTTGTGCTTGACTGCCCTTTACGAAAGTTGGAGTGTTCCCTTTGCAGTGCTACTTACCGTTCCGGTAGGAATATTTGGTGCTTTCTTATTCCAGTATGCTCATAACTTGGAAAATAGCGTATATATGCAAATTGCTTTAGTTATGCTCATTGGTTTAGCAGCGAAAAACGCTATATTGATTGTAGAGTTTGCTAAAGTAAGGGTCGATAATGGTATGGACATCGTCCAGGCCGCCATTGAAGCGGCAAAAATCCGTCTACGTCCTATCATTATGACATCACTAGCGTTTATTATCGGTTGTTTTCCTTTGGCGATTGCCACGGGTGCTGGAGCCGGTGCCAGAAGTTCTATGGGAACAGCAGTAGTCGGTGGTATGCTTACAGCTACAGTCATTGGAATATTCTTAATACCCGTTCTTTTTGTAGTGGTAGAAAAGATAACAAAAAAAACAAATATAGTGGGTAAAGGGGTAGAGCATTCTGTAGAATTACCAAATTATGAGCATACAATCAAGTAATCGTTTATGAGTCACAAATCTCATAGTGAGACCTATCAAAGTGCGAATGCTGATGTGATGGAGCAAACAGATGCTTAGATTATTGGAGAATCAATAAATGGTGTGGAGGCTATGACCTCTATGTAGTCAATAAGTTCTGATTCAGACTTTTATTCTTTGAGTGTATAGTTTGAACATGGCAAAGATGCGAATACAGCGGCTGTACAAAAGTAAAATAGAAGGTAGAAAAACGACAGTTTCTCTACTTTCTAAGGTACAGAGCTCTGAGGTGACGGAAAAGAACGTCACAGGACATGTCACTGATTTTCTGAGAATGTGGCAGTCTTTATTGAATTGATAATATGGCGGGAGTACTTCATAACATATAATTAAAAAACATATATTCTACAAGGCATGAGACCTTATTTTATAAGGATTTTTATAACTTGGACAATATGGTAAATGAGTCTTCATCCTCTTGAGGGGCTGGTGGAGGCAACTTCGTGGAGGTTCAAATCCTCTCTACCGCACCACTCTAGTAATGATAAGGCTTATAGGCATTTTGCTTGTAGGTCTTTTTCGTTGTTTATGAACGTCTAAAGATGGGTTTGATGAATACTACGGGTCAAAATGAGCGAGTGTTCTGATAGTGGTGTTCTTAATGAGGATAGAAACGGCGCAATGATTGGATTGTACCGTTTTTTTTGCTGTTTCAGGAAGGGAATTAATGGTATTTTGGCGAATGGGAATTAAATATATCTTATATTTGATATAGGGTGAAATTATTTGAAATATGGTATAAGGAGAGATTCGCTTATGTGTACTAGCTTTGTTTCTTATTATGGTAGTCCCATATATGGGATGAATTTTGATTTTCCTGATGTTGAGATGCGATTAAAGATAGTAAAGAGTGAAGCAATAAAATATATATGTTTTTACCTCAAATATGGTGAGAGTTACTATCCTATCACTGGAATGAATCAAAAAGGCGATTTTGCTAATTTTCAAAATATGTATGTTCTGGATAATGAAGCTCCGGAAGTATCCAAGGTGAAAGTTAATACGCTAGATTTATTTCTAAATTTTCTTCAAGAAAAAATAAATTTAGACCAAGTTGAATCGATAGAAAATGATACCATGCTTCTTTATCCTGAAGAATTACCACTACATAATATGTTTGCGGATATAAATGGAAAAGCAATAATATTAGAATATATTAAAGGTGAAGCTGTGCAAAAGAAAATAATTGGTAAAAAAATTGTTATGACAAATTTCTCTAATTTTAAATATAGCGATAATAAGAACATAAACCCCGAATGTATTGGAGTGGATAGATATTTAACTGCCTATAATATGGTTGAAGAGGAGAAGGATTTATTAGATATAGATAAGGCTGTCAATATTTTACGCAGTACATTTCAAACAGAAGGAGATTACCAAACACGTGGCTCATTTATATTTAATCCCCTTAAAAGTGAAATCTATATGATTATTAATAGAAATACCAATAATATCTGGAAGATATCGTTAGAAAATGAAACGCTGGAAAATATGAGCAATCATACGATGGTCAAAATTAATAGTGAAGGTATTATTGTGAACAAATTAGTATAATAGAAGGCAGATTTCTATCTATAAAGTCTGTCTTAGAGGATATATGACAACATTTTCTAGAAAACATGATATTTTTGCTGATGTGCTATATGCCAAAAATCCAAAGAAAGTTTTGATGCTCTTAATAAGGCAAATCCAAAATTAGCAGATTTAAGTAAAGAGCAAGAAACAGCAGATAAGGTATGGTACGACGTAAAGAGATAAATGATGGGTAATATTTTGAGGGGATGGGAAAGGATGAATATAGTAATTAGACCTGCAACGATAAATGATGATGAAGTTTTAACCAATATATCATTTGCTTCTAAACGGTACTGGAAATATCCTGAACAATATATTGAAGTATGGAAAGACGAATTGACCATCACTCCATCTTATATACTGAAGAATACTGTTCACGTAGCGGAGGTTACTGGGCAGGTTGCAGGATATTTCTCATTAGTAGAAGTCAAGGAAGACTTTTGGGCAGGTAAAGTATTTGTTAATAAAGGAATTTGGTTAGAACACATCTTCGTCTTGCCGGAGTATATTGGTAAGGGTATTGGTTCAAAGTTGATTGCCGTCCTTAGAACAAAATGTAAGGAAATGAAGATTGATAAAGTTAATATTTTTTCGGACCCACATGCAAAAGGATTTTATGACAAGTTAGGAGCTTGTTACATAGGCGAAGCACTGTCAAGTATTAAAGGCAGAACCGTGTCATTATACGAACTACATATTAGCTGAATTACTGATAGAAACGGAGGTATATACTATGCTAAACAAAGCGATAGAAATTGCCACTCGTGCTCATGTTGGACAAGTTGATAAAGCCGGAGAACCTTATATACTTCATCCGCTACGAGTGATGTTATCAAGAAAAAATCAATTTGAAAGAATCTGTGCTGTGCTGCACGATGTTGTGGAAGATTCGGATATTACCTTTGGTGATCTTCGTAAAGAGGGATTCACAGAGGATATAATAGCTGTGTTGGACTGCCTGACCAAACGCAAAGGTGAAAGCTATGATGCGTTTATTGATAGAATACTTAAAAATGAAACTGCATCTCGTGTTAAGCTTGCAGATTTATATGACAATATGAATCTAAGCAGGATCGAAAATCCTACTCAGAAGGATGAAGCCAGAATTAAGAAGTATAGGGAAGCTATAGAGAGGATGCAAGATGTTGCTAAACGTAGCACGCAATGATACAATTATATCATTATTAAACTGAAAAAAGGCTGAGTGGTTCAGCGACATGAATCGGTAGTTTACTAGATTCAATAAAAAAAGAAATGGGGAATAGGAAATGGGGAAAAAAGCGGCTAGGGATGATTTTAATTTTGATTTTGGTGATGGTTTAAATTGTATCCCTGTTAAGTGGAACCCTGAAATAGAAGAATTTTGTGTTCAAGAATTCGTAGATAAAAAGTTGGTATTTAAAAAACCGTTCCAAATTGTGGATATGAGTGGATCAGAAGAACCTCAGGATTAGAAGTTCAGCAGGAAAAAGAAAAAATATGCTAAGGGTAGTGGATGAGTCACTACCTTTTTTTTTGACTATTTTTAATAAGGGAGTCATTCGATGAGTCGTGATGCATGGGTCAAAGTCAATTTGGCGTTTGAGGCAAGCGAATCGGATGGTCATTGCACATAGTCAAATATTTCTTGGCAAGAACATATGTTCTGGAGTATAATGAAGGTCAATAAGGAGCTGATGTACATGGATGTTTTCGACAAGCTCAAAATTTTAACCGACGCAGCCAAATATGATGTGGCCTGCACTTCCAGCGGAGTGAATAAAAAGGCGATCGCCGGAGGAATTGGCAGTGCGGCAGCGGCTGGAATTTGTCACAGCTTTGCAGGAGATGGTCGGTGCATTTCACTGTTAAAGGTGTTAATGACCAATGTTTGCGTTTATGACTGTAAATACTGCGTTAACCGTAAGTCAAATGATACGCTGCGAGCTTCTTTCACACCACGTGAACTCGCAGAGCTGACTATTAATTTTTATCGGCGAAATTATATTGAAGGCCTTTTCTTGAGCTCTGGTGTACTGAGAAGTCCCGACTATACCTCTGAGCGAATGATTGAGACTTTGCGTATTCTGCGGGAGGAATACCGATTTTCTGGATACATTCACGCAAAAGCTATTCCTGGAACAGACAGCACACTAATCGCCCAGCTTGGCATGCTGGCAGACCGTATGAGTGTAAATATCGAGTTGCCTTCCCAGAGCAGCTTACAAATGCTAGCACCGGACAAGTCAAAGCATTCTATTTTAGCACCTATGGGCTACATCAAAAATCGCATACAAGAAAATTCCACAGATATGATCAAATATCGACATGCACCCAAATTTGTTCCTGCCGGGCAGAGCACTCAGATGATTATCGGCGCTACACCGGACACTGATTTTCAAATTTTGAATTTAACAGAAGGTCTTTATAAAAAATATAAACTGAAGCGTGTATTTTTCTCTGCCTATATGCCAGTGATTGAAAATACCCTGCTTCCTACGATAGATACAAAGCCGCCCCTTTGGCGTGAACATAGGCTTTATCAGGCTGATTGGTTGCTGCGCTTTTACGGTTTTGCGGCAAATGAGCTTCTAGATCAGAATCACCAAAGTTTTAATCCTTATATAGATCCCAAAGGTAACTGGGCACTCAATCATATGGAGTTTTTCCCAATGAACATAAACCGTGCGCCTTATAGTGACTTATTACGAGTGCCAGGTATTGGCGTAAATAGTGCAAAGAGGATTGTAATTGCCCGCCGCACAACCACGCTCAATTTCGACGGTCTTAAAAAATTGGGGGTTGTATTTAAACGAGCTCAGTATTTTATCACCTGTGGCGGTAAAGTCGCAGACGGCTTGAAAATCACGCAGAATGGAGTGCTGCGGTCTTTAATGTCTCAAAAAACATTGGGTCTGTATCACCAGAGTTTCCCCTTGCAATCGGAGTCAGAGCAACTCTCTCTTTTCGAGCAACCATTGATGATCCATTCTACAACAATACAGGAGGACATCCGAAAATGCTTAATCAGTCCAGTTTGATTTATCGTTATGATGGAAGCTTTGACGGACTCCTGTGTTGCGTATTTGAAAGTTATGATAAAAAAGAAATTCCAATGGATATTCTTTTGCCAGATACGTTTCAGACCATGCTCTTCGAGGTAAAGACAATTACGACTGATTCTCAAAAATCGAGCAGGGTGCTGTCTTCCATCCCCAAAAAAATTGGCGATGGTGCGCTAGACTTGGTGCGGCATGCCTTTTTAACCTGTTTTAATCAGAAGGAGTTGTACATCCTTCTATTCCTGCGCATGGGCTATCGTTATGGTCCATCCGTGATGAGTATGCTAGCTGACGATGTAGTGAACACGCTCTTTAAAGCCGTCAAGCATTTGGAGAATGAAAGTCATTTACTGAAAGGCTTCGTGCGTTTTTCCGTTTTTAGCGACGTTCTTGTGGCCGAAATAGAACCGAAAAATTACGTACTTCCCCTACTGGCCCAGCATTTTTGCGAACGCTATCCAGAAGAACGCTTCTTAATCTATGATAAAACTCATGGTATGGCACTGGTATATCAACTCCATCAATCTACTATTATCCCTATTGAGGCTCTAGAAATGCCTGAACCAGATGAGCAAGAACAATCGTTCCGAGAACTGTGGCGGATCTTCTACGATGCTATCGAAGTGCAGGGGCGTCATAATCCTCAATGCCGCATGAGTCATATGCCGAAGCGTTATTGGAAATACATGACCGAGTTTAGTTGCGGACCGAAAAAGTCTTTGCTAAGACTAGAAGGTTCTGAAGTGCTCGTGCCATGCAAAGGACAAGAACTACGTTTTCCGATCATTATTAATATTGATAAACATAATGATTAAAAAGCATACTATAAGTAGTTTACAATAGAAAGGAGGAAAGAATGTGGGGCTTATTAAACGTACTCAAGAAGAAGGCGAAGCCTGTCTAGAATCTTTAGAGGATACGAGTATAGTCTTAAATGATTTAGAGGGAAAGGATCTGCTTTGCATGGCTATGTCAAGTTATTACTTATTATATCGGTAAGTACAAAACAGCCGTCTTACTCTTATTATTTGAGTAAGGCGGCTGATCTTGAATTTATTTACTCATGAAGTAGTTGCGGTAACACTAGTAGTAGGAGCAATTGGAATGAGCGGAGGAAGATTCGCCAAAAAAGATTTTGCTATTTGCTGAATATCTTGAGGTAATCCTATATCTGGGAAATTATTTAATACATAAGATTGAAGTGCTTTTAAAATATCGGGTGAGATAATGATTAAAGAGGCTGTATCGATAGTTGGAGTAGCAGATGTAGGAGTAGTAGGAGTAGTAGGAGTGGTAGGAATAATTTCGTTAGAAACAACGACATTCATAGCATTATTTGGATTCATAAGGAGAGGGAGATTTGAAAATATGAAAATTTGTAACTGATCCTGAAAATCAGGTTTCAAAGCCAAGAATAACACTTCCCTTTAATTTAAAATATTCTAGGTAAGATATCTTCTCAATATACTTGAATTCTACATTAGGATATGATAGTAGGAGTGGTAAGGTAATCATTAATAAAAATATTTGGGGCTAATATTTGGTTTAAATAAAGTTTAATGTTAATATGGGTTTATGTGTAGTATACAAAGTAAAAGAGAGAGTGATAAGAATGGAATCCAAAGAAGTCCCTAGTCGCGCAGTGAAACAAGACAAATACCATTCAATATTTGCATTGGCGCAAAAGACGATGAAAGCAGAGGATATCATTGAGATTACGCCCGATTGTATCAGCATAGTGGATGAGAAGTTTCTCGTAAGTGTTAATGGTAAAACTGCAGAATTAACCTTTGATGAAGCTAAAATATTTGCAAAATACCTAAAGGATAACATTGGTCATATCAAGGAATATGGTGTAATATTTTTTGGTATGTTTGGTAAACTCAAGGTTGGCAATCTCACCAAGGGGTTCAGAGACTATCTTTTGAGAAACAGGAAATTAACCCTGCAAGATGTGGGATGGGTAAAGGTGGCACCGGTGAAAATGAAAGAAGCCCCTATAAATTCACTGGAGGACATACAGGCAATCTTGGATAGTCTGAAATAAACAAAGTTAAAGATAAATCATTACTAAAAAATACAAAAGAAGATATTTGATAATAATTAGGCAGATGTGCTATAATATCAAAATAATGAAAAGTGAGGAATTAATGATGAAAAAAGCAATGATTGAGATGGATAAGGGTCAAATCGTGATTGAGTTGTTTGAAAAAGAAGCGCCAAAGACAGTAGCGAATTTTGAAAAATTAATTAAGGAAGGTTTTTATGATAACCTTTCCTTCCATCGCGTTATTAAAGGGTTTGTAGCCCAAGGTGGTTGCCCGATCGGTAATGGCACTGGCGGACCTGGGTATGAGATTCCTTGTGAGACAAAAGGTAATCCCCATAAAAATGAACGAGGTGCATTATCTATGGCCCATGCTGGGCCCAATACTGGTGGCAGTCAGTTTTTCATCGTATATGAGCCACAACCACATCTCGATGGTGTTCATACTGTTTTCGGAAAAGTTATCGAAGGTATGGACGTTGTGGATAAAATTCGTCAGGGCGATAAAATGAATAAAGTTACATTGGCGTAATTATAAGTACCACAAAAGTCCTATTTGTAATATCTATTGATAGTGCAAATAGGACTTTTAAGAATTTTTGCGGGAGCGTAATTAATCTTGTGTAAATAGGAATTCCTTATAACAAGAAATAGGTGGCTTTACTAGGGAAAGCAAACTAATTGATTGCCCTTAATTATTATTTTTCCAGGACATGATGGTAGTATGCAT
>Ga0209430_1000111_pt1 | contig 121317 bp, 118 predicted proteins | sample BarGraIncub1133A_FD_184504 | JGI IMG/M metagenome (GOLD analysis project Ga0209430, IMG submission 184504) | Arctic peat soil microbial communities from Barrow, Alaska - Barrow Graham LP Incubations 11-33A (SPAdes) (version 2) | ecosystem: Environmental > Terrestrial > Soil > Wetlands > Peat...
GGGTTCAAGTCCTGTTTCCAGCTCCATTTGCATTCACATGGATGGGTTCCCGAGTGGCTAAAGGGAGCAGACTGTAAATCTGCCGGCTCCGCCTTCGAAGGTTCGAATCCTTCTCCATCCACCATAACTATCAAATCATATCTTAAATATCGCGGGGTGGAGCAGTTGGTAGCTCGTCGGGCTCATAACCCGAAGGCCACAGGTTCAAGTCCTGTCCCCGCAACCAATTTTAGAATATGTTTTGCATGCTAATGATGTTTTAAATGATTATAACCTAAATTAATTCAAAAGTTTTAATATCGCGGGGTGGAGCAGTTGGTAGCTCGTCGGGCTCATAACCCGAAGGCCACAGGTTCAAGTCCTGTCCCCGCAACCAATCAAATAGCTTTTAAATGGCGGCGTAGCTCAGCTGGCTAGAGCATTCGGTTCATACCCGAAGGGTCCGGGGTTCAAATCCCTGCGCCGCCACCAAATATAATAAATAGTAAGACTTCATCGTTAGATGAAGTCTTTTTTTGTTGGCCACCTTATTTGTAAATTAGAATTAGTTTATTTTTCCACATTGACATTTGGTGTAGAAAGGTATAAAGTTCTATTTAAATTGATATAACTATACAAGTTTTCATAAATAGCATAATTTTCTTATGTAATACTGTCAGTGAGTATTGACACCATCCCATAAGTATGCTAAATTATATTAGTGGCATTTTGAAATGATGTCATATTTACAGTTAAGAGAGGTGTACAGGATGCGCAATGCGGTAACGTTGGCCTGCACTGAATGCAAACAACGCAATTATCAGACCAATAAAAACAAAAAGAATGATCCGGATAGATTAGAATTCAATAAGTATTGCAAGTTTTGCAAAAAACATACTTTACACAAAGAAACGAAGTAGTTCATTAACAAATTACTTCAGTAGGGGTGTAGTAGAGTTTGTAGAGTAGCGGTCTCCAAAACCGATGGTTGCGGGTTTGATTGCTGCCGCCCCTGCCAAGTATCAATCCTTGAATTGGCAGTATGAGACAGGGATGTGAGAAAATGGTTGCCCAAGAATTAGTTGTTAAAAAGAAATCTTCAGGCTTTAAAAAGTTTTTACGAGAAGTTAAAGCTGAATTAAAAAAAGTGACGTGGCCGACCAAACAAGAGCTTATTTCCAATACAGGAGTGGTAACTATTGCTGTAATGGTGGTATGTACTTTGATTTGGGTAATGGATGCTACACTTGCTCAGGTGTTACGTTTCATAATCAAGTAGGCTAAGGGGGTGGGGGCGTAATTAGACGTCCCTGACAGTAATGGAATCTGAAAAAAATTGGTATGTAATCCATACATATTCCGGTTATGAAAACAAAGTTAAAGCTAATCTAGAAAGTAAAATTCATTCCATGAGCATGGAAGATGTAATCTTTCGCGTTGTAGTACCTATGGAAGATGAAGTTGAAATTAAAGATGGCAAAAAGAAGATTACTAAGAAAAAAGTTTTCCCCGGCTATGTTATGGTAGAAATGATTGTCAATGATAAATCTTGGTATGTTGTACGCAATACGCCAGGTGTTACAGGTTTTGTTGGCTCTGGTACTAAACCTATCCCGCTTACTGATGCCGAAATTAAACACATTCTTAAATCCATGGGCATTGAAGAGCTTAAACAAAAAATGGATATTGAAGTTTCCCAGGTGGTGCGTATTACTTCTGGGGCTTTCGAAAATTGGACAGCCAAAGTGCTTGAAATTTATCCCGAACGTAGCAAATTGAAAGTGCTTGTAGATATGTTTGGGCGGGAAACACCAGTAGAATTAGACTTTTCTCAAATAGAGAAAATTTAAATAAAGTTTGTACAAACTTTATGTTTAAGTGGGAGGGCTAAATAGCCCGTAGTACCACATCATTAGATAAGGAGGTGTAAGCTAAATGGCTAAAAAAGTTATAAAACTTGTAAAATTACAAGTTCCTGCAGGCAAAGCAACACCAGCTCCTCCGGTCGGCCCTGCCCTCGGTCAAGCTGGTGTGAATATAATGGCATTTGTTAAGGAATTTAATGAAAGAACCGCTAGTCAAGCTGGACTTATTATTCCAGTAGAAATTACCGTATTCGAAGATAGATCCTTTACATTTATAACCAAGACTCCACCGGCTCCTATTCTGCTTAAGAAGGCTGCTGGTATTGAATTAGGTTCTGGAGAACCTAATAAGAAAAAGGTTGCTAAAGTATCCCGCGCTAAAGTTCGTGAGATTGCTGAAGCAAAAATGAAAGATCTTAATGCATCCAGTATAGAAACTGCTATGCGTATGATCGAAGGCACTGCCCGTAGTATGGGTATTGACATCGTAGATTAGCCTTCAGTCTTTAAATAGATTTAGGTTAGTCCCATGTTAACGTGGGAGGATTTTCCGCAAAACCACAAAGTGAAGGAGTTTTTTGATATGGCTATACATGGTAAAAAATATGAAGAAGCTGCTAAGCTGATTGACTCAAAGAAGTTATATGAAACTGAAGAAGCGATTGAACTTCTTAAGAAAACAGCAAGTGCTAAATTTGATGAAACGATTGAAGTCGCTATTAAGCTAGGGGTTGACCCTAAACATGCTGATCAGCAAGTTCGTGGCGCAGTAGTATTGCCTCACGGTACTGGTAAAACCAAAATTGTTTTAGTTTTTGCTAAAGGCGAAAAAGCAAAAGAAGCTGAAGTTGCCGGTGCTGACTTTGTTGGTGCTGAAGATTTAGTAGCAAAAATTCAGGGTGGTTGGACTGGTTTTGATGTAGCGGTTGCTACTCCTGACATGATGGGTACTGTTGGTCGTCTTGGTAAAGTTTTGGGACCTAAAGGCTTAATGCCTAATCCTAAAGTTGGTACTGTTACTTTAGATGTTACTCGTGCTATTAATGAAATTAAAGCAGGTAAGATCGAATATCGTACTGATAAAGCTGGTAATATCCATGCACCAATTGGTAAAGCATCATTTGATGATGAAAAAATTATTGCCAATTTCCACACGTTGGTTGAAACCTTAGTGAAGGTTAAGCCAGCTGCTGCTAAAGGTCAATACATGCGTAGTATTACTGTAAGCACTACAATGGGCCCCGGTGTGAAAGTGAATCCCCTTAAGGCTGTTAAAAAAGGCTAATTTGAATTAGTAAGTTATTGTAGAATCTTCGCCTCATTACAACTAAATAAATTATGTTAGGCTGTAGACAGCAGGTATTGATAATGAACAAAGAAGATGATAATCTTTGAAGTGTTCGCCTGCCGAGGTCGGGGATTGGTACGATAGCTTTTGCTATTAACGACCTCCGGCGTACATTGCCGTGGGGTCGTTTTGTTTTTAAACTTCTAAAGGAGGTGAATTTTAGTGGCTGTAACATCAGAAAAATTATCAATCGTTTCGGAACTTAAAGTAAAGCTTTCTGCCAGTAAAGGTGCGGTATTAACAAATTATCGTGGTCTTACTGTGGCTCAAGATACCCAACTTCGTCGTAATTTGCGTGAAGCTGGTGTAAATTATCATGTTGTCAAAAATACGATGACACGGATTGCTGCTCAAGAAATAGGCATTGAAGGATTAGATGTTTATCTTGAGGGACCAACGGCTCTTGCACTGTCTAATACTGACCCAGTTGCTCCAGCACGTGTAATTTCTGCCTTTATAAAAGACAATAAATTAAAAGTGATGGAAATAAAAGCGGGCTTGTTAGATGGTAAGGTTATTGATGCTCAAAGCGTTAAAGCTTTGGCAGATCTACCATCACGCGATGTGCTTATTGCTCAAGTTTTGGCGGGCATGCAAACTCCAATTGCTGGATTTGTCAATGTTCTTCAAGGTTCTATCCGCAAATTTGTCTATGCGCTTGAAGCTGTGCGTAAACAAAAAGAATTAGCATAAAAACAAAAAGCTTTAATAAAAAATAAAAAATTTACGGAGGTATTTTAATATGACTCAACAAGAAATTATGCAAGCTATTGAGAACATGACTGTTCTTGAATTATCCGAAATGGTGAAAGCTCTAGAAGAAAAATTTGGTGTATCCGCATCAGCTCCTGCAGCAGCAGCAGCTGCTCCAGTTGCAGCTGCTGCTGCTGAAGAACAAACTGAATTTGATGTTATCATTACAGCTGCTGGTGGTAGCAAGATCAACGTTATTAAAGTTGTTCGTGAAGTCACTGGTCTTGGCTTGAAAGAAGCTAAAGAAGTAGTTGATTCTGCTCCTAAAGCTGTAAAAGAAAAAATTACTAAAGCTGATGCAGAAGCGATCAAAGCTAAGCTTGTAGAAGCTGGCGCAACTGTAGAAATTAAGTAATTATTATAAAGTTATAATTACTAGTTAAAAGAACAGAAAATATAAAGAGTACCCACCGGGTACTCTTTATATTTTTTATTGAGGAACTTAATTTATAGTTATTGACTAAGAAATAGCGTTGTGATATAATTGTTCAATGCGAACAGTGTTTATTTTTAATTAATTTTTTTTTTTATTGTGTAAGGTATAAAATGCTTATTGGCAGGAAATAGTAATATAATGGAGGATGAAGTAATATTTCATCATGAGAAAAAAGCAAGGTCTTTTATATCACTCGATAAACCTTGCTTTTTTTGCGGAATCAGAAATTATATAGCTTTCTAATTCCAAGTAATGAGGATTAAGGCTTTTGCCAGCGTCGAACAACTTGGCACAGTCCAAGTCTTTCTTGCATTGGTGTTTTTTTTACTGTGCCTTATAAGTATTGTAGTATTTACTACGCAGTATAGTATTATTTAAAAAGTTTTATACCGGCGACAAAAGAAGTGAGTTGATGAATTTGGCTTATGAGATATTATTACATATTACTGTAATGCTTTAAATTTGTCGTTTGGGGTATAAATTTTAATTTGGGCTAAGAGGTGAGGGATTTTAATGTTTAATCCTGTTCAGGTTGGCAAAAAGGTCAGATATAGTTATGCCAAAATTAAAGAAGTGTTGGACATGCCCAACCTTATCGAAATTCAGAAGAATTCGTACAATTGGTTTCTGAAAGACGGGTTGCGAGAAATATTTCATGACATTTCGCCTATTCAGGACTTTACAGGTAATTTAGTGCTGACTTTTGAGAGTTTTACGCTAGGCGAACCCAAATATGTTTGTGAAGAATGTAAAGAACGGGATGTTACGTATTCCGCGCCTTTACGCGTTAATGTTCGGCTAATTAATCGTGAGACTGGCGAAATTAAAGAACAAGAAGTATTTATGGGCGATTTCCCGCTGATGACTGAAAATGGTACTTTTATCATTAACGGTGCAGAGCGGGTTATTGTCAGCCAGTTAGTACGATCGCCTGGTGCATATTATAATGAAACAATTGATGCCAGTGGTAAGAAACTCTATAATTCCACTGTTATTCCAAATCGCGGGGCATGGCTTGAGCTAGAGACAGATGCTAATGATGTGATGTCTGTTCGTGTTGATCGGACACGGAAACTCCCAGCTACAGTGCTTATTCGTGCACTCGGTTATGCATCAAATGCAGCTATTTCTGAATTGTTTCATGATGATGTGCGAGTTCGGGCTACCCTGGAACGCGATAATACTAATTCTAGAGAAGAAGCCTTAGTAGAAATATATAAAAGACTGCGTCCAGGTGAACCGCCAACAGTTGATAATGCTACCCAACTTTTAGAATCACTGTTCTTTGATTCCAAACGTTATGATTTGGCAACTGTAGGACGTTATAAGTTAACAAAAAAATTAGGTTGGCAACGTCGTTTAATGGGTAAGACTCTTTATCAGCCCATTATAAATACGGAAACTGGTGAAGTTGTTGTACCGGCAGATACTGTAATTGAGGAAAAAACAATTGATCTCATAGAGCAAAGCGGTGTGTTTGCTGGCGACAGTGTCATTGAAGTCAAAGTCAAGCTGAAAGATGGTTCACCTGTAAAAATGCTGTGTAACCCGACTAGGCCTTATACTTACCGCACGATTACGCGGGAAGATATTCTGGCTTCAGTTAGCTATCTTCTTAATTTGATGGATGGCTTTGGTAATGTTGATGATATTGATCATCTGGGTAACCGTCGACTGCGTTCCGTAGGTGAACTGTTACAAAATCAATTCCGTATTGGTTTGTCACGTATGGAGCGTGTGGTGAAGGAGCGTATGACAATTCAAGATGTAGATGTCATCACGCCACAAGCCCTTATTAATATTCGCCCTGTTGTGGCTGCTATTAAAGAATTTTTTGGTTCTAGTCAGTTATCACAGTTTATGGATCAGACCAACCCCCTCGCGGAACTTACCCATAAACGCCGTCTGAGTGCTTTGGGCCCTGGTGGACTAAGTCGTGAACGCGCTGGTTTTGAAGTCCGGGATGTACATCATTCTCACTATGGACGTATGTGCCCGATTGAAACTCCAGAAGGTCCAAATATCGGTCTTATCGGCTCATTGTCAACCTTCGGGCGTATTAATGAGTTCGGTTTTATTGAAACACCTTACCGTAAGATTGATAAAGAAAATCGTAGGGTAACGGAAGAAGTGCGTTATTTGACTGCTGATGAAGAAGATGAAGTGGTTTGTGCACAGGCTAATGAACCATTAGGACCTGATGGGTGGTTTACCGCACCGCGAGTTACTGTACGTCACAGAAATGAAATATTGGCTATCCCACCTGAAAAAGTTGATTACATGGACGTATCACCGAAACAAATTGTATCGATTGCAACTGCCATGATTCCATTCCTCGAAAACGATGATGCTAACCGTGCCTTGATGGGCGCTAATATGCAACGTCAAGCTGTGCCCCTTCTCAGGACTCAGGCACCTCTCGTTGGAACCGGTATGGAATATAAAGCAGCCCGGGATTCAGGTGTCCTTATTCTGGCGAAAAATGCTGGTGCTATTGAAAAGGTTACTGCCACTGAGATAAGGGTACGTACTGATCGCGGCATTTTAGATACATATAAATTACTGAAATACACTCGTTCCAATCAAGGAACCTGTATTAATCAGAAGCCAATTGTTTATAAAGGTGAACTCGTAGAAAAAGGCCAAGTGTTGGCTGATGGACCTGCTACTGATAAAGGTGAATTAGCCCTAGGATTTAACGTGCTTATCGCTTTCATGCCTTGGGAGGGTTACAATTACGAGGATGCTATTCTGCTCAGCGAAAAGATTGTAAGAGATGATATCTATACATCTATTCATATTGAAGAATACGAATGTGATGCTCGGGATACGAAGCTAGGTCCAGAAGAAATTACTCGCGACATTCCTAATGTAGCTGAAGAAGTTCTAAAAGATCTTGATGATCGGGGTATTATTCGCATTGGTGCACAAGTAAGACCAGGAGATATTCTGGTGGGCAAGGTAACGCCAAAAGGTGAAACGGAACTTACAGCTGAAGAACGTTTGCTACGTGCTATTTTTGGTGAAAAAGCGAGGGAAGTCCGTGATACTTCTCTCAGAGTGCCTCATGGTGAGGCTGGTAAAATTGTGGATGTCAAAGTATTTAGCCGGGAAAATGGCGATGAATTGCCACCAGGTGTAAATTTTCTAGTACGTGTGTATATTGCCCAAAAACGAAAAATTTCCGAAGGCGATAAGATGGCAGGCCGTCATGGTAATAAGGGTGTTGTCTCCCGTATTATGCGTGAAGAAGATATGCCATTCCTGCCTGATGGCACACCCGTACAGATTGTACTAAATCCTCTTGGTGTACCATCTCGTATGAATATCGGACAGGTTTTGGAGACACATTTGGGAATGGCTGCTGCCGCTTTTGGTATGCAGATTAGAGCTAAGTCACCAGAACTTGAGCCGCGCCTTCGAAAAGTAGGCTACGACTTTGATCTACATGGCATGCCTCAACCAGGTGTTGCGGGTGTAAATCTAGCGACTCCAGTTTTTGATGGGGCTCGCGAAGAAGAAGTTTTTAAGACATTGGAAGCTGCTGGCTTGCCGATGGATGGTAAAACGGTCCTGTATGACGGACGTACTGGCGAGGCTTTTGATAACCGAGTTACGGTAGGCTATGTGTATATGCTAAAATTGGCTCATTTAGTTGATGATAAAATTCATGCTCGTTCTACTGGTCCTTACTCCTTAGTTACGCAACAACCACTAGGTGGTAAAGCTCAATTTGGTGGTCAGCGTTTCGGGGAGATGGAGGTATGGGCGCTTGAAGCATATGGTGCAGCGTATACACTTCAAGAACTATTAACAGTAAAATCAGATGATGTTGTAGGTAGGGTAAAAACATATGAAGCCATTGTTAAAGGCGAAAATATACCTGAACCTGGTGTGCCGGAGTCTTTTAAAGTTTTAATTAAAGAACTGCAAAGTATTGGACTTGATATTAAAATTTTGAATGAAGATGCACAAGAAATTATGATTGATGATATTGATGAAGATGTTGCACAAGCTGCTAAAGAACTTGAACGTAGCATAGGGGTTACTCTACTTGCTGCTCCTGACCCTAATTCACGAAGTAAAGTTGAAATCCAATCTGAGGAACCTGACATAGTGGATGAGGGTGCTGATCTTGAATCAGTAGATGAAGACATGGATATCATTGCTGAAATCGGCGAAATGGGACGAGGAGAGATCGATTTAACCGAAAAAGACATAGCAGATGACGCTGAATTACCTCTAGCTCGCAAAAACCCTAAAAAGATAAAGGCTAAAGAAAAAAAGCTTATACAAAATGATCTTCTGAAAGAAATAAACGATGAAGAAATTGAGTAATTTAAAGAAGGGAGTGATAACCCTTTGTTGGATGTAAATAATTTTGATTCAATGAGGATTGGGTTGGCTTCTCCAGAACAGATTCGTAAATGGTCATATGGTGAAGTCAAAAAACCAGAGACTATCAACTATCGTACACTCAAGCCTGAACGTGACGGTCTGTTTTGTGAAAAGATATTTGGCCCAACTCGTGACTGGGAATGTCATTGCGGTAAATATAAACGGATTCGATATAAAGGTATTGTTTGTGATCGTTGCGGTGTTGAGGTAACCCGTTCAAAAGTACGTCGTGATCGTATGGGGCATATTCAACTTGCAGCACCAGTATCCCATATTTGGTATTTCAAAGGTATTCCTAGTCGTATGGGACTTATTTTAGATATATCACCACGGTCCTTGGAAAAGGTGTTATATTTTGCTTCCTATATTGTGCTTGATCCTGGTGAAACACCTCTCATGAAACGTCAATTATTGACTGAAAATGAGTATCGTGAATATCGTGATAAGTATGGTAATGCCTTCAAGGTGGGCATGGGTGCTGAAGCTATTAAGAAGCTTCTCGAAGAATTAGATTTAGATAAAATGAGCAAAGACCTCAGACAAGAGCTTAAAGAGGTTAGCGGGCAACGCAAAATTAGAGCCATTCGTCGTCTGGAAGTAACGGAAGCATTCCGCAAGTCAGGCAATCATCCTGACTGGATGATTATGGACATTGTTCCAGTAATTCCACCTGAATTGCGTCCAATGGTACAGCTTGATGGTGGTCGCTTTGCAACATCTGACCTTAATGATTTATACCGTCGTGTTATAAATCGGAACAATCGGCTCAAACGCCTTTTAGACCTTGGTGCACCAGATATTATTGTACGTAATGAAAAACGGATGTTGCAGGAGGCTGTTGACGCCCTAATTGATAATGGTCGTCGCGGTCGTCCCGTTACTGGACCTGGTAATCGTCCGCTTAAATCATTAAGTGATATGCTTAAAGGTAAACAAGGTCGTTTCCGTCAGAATCTTTTGGGCAAACGGGTAGATTATTCTGGCCGTTCGGTTATTGTAGTTGGTCCTGAACTCAAATTACATCAGTGTGGTTTGCCAAAAGAAATGGCGTTAGAACTATTTAAGCCCTTTGTTATGAAGAAACTAGTCAATGCTGGACATGCTCATAATATTAAGAGCGCCAAGCGTATGGTTGAAAGAGTGCGCCCTGAAGTGTGGGATGTACTTGAAGAAGTTATTAAAGAACATCCAGTACTTCTAAACCGTGCTCCGACCCTTCATCGTCTAGGTATTCAGGCTTTCGAGCCAGTACTTTCAGAAGGTCGTGCTATTAAAATCCATCCCCTCGTATGTACTGCATATAATGCTGACTTTGATGGTGACCAAATGGCTGTCCATGTACCACTGTCTGCGGAGGCTCAATCAGAAGCACGGATGCTCATGCTAGCCGCTCATAATATTCTGTCAACTAAAGATGGTAAACCAGTAGTAACACCGACGCAAGATATGGTTCTAGGAGCATATTACCTGACCATGGAACGACCAGGCGCTATTGGCGAAGGCAAAATTATGTGCGATATTAATGAGGCATTGCTGGCTTATCATCAGAAAGAGTTATCATTGCACGCCCCAATTAAAGTTCGTTTTGCTAAGTATGGCTTGGTAAATACTACAATGGGGCGCATGATTTTCAATGAGAGCTTGCCTGAAGAGATTCGCTATTTCTTCCAAAAAGATGGCGAATGGCATTTAGGTATTATGATGGATAAGAAACAGCTTGGTAAATTAGTAGGTGAGACATACCGTCAGTTTGGTACCACTCGAACAGCAGAAGTTCTTGATAAGATTAAAAGATTAGGTTATTCTTTTGCTTGTCGTGCTGGTATAACAGTAGCTATTTCGGATATAAACATTCCGCCTGAGAAGAAAGAAATTTTGTCTCACACCGAGGGTCGGGTTGATATTGTTGAGAAACAGTATCGTCGCGGTTTGATTACTGAAGATGAAAGATATAAAAAGACCATTGAACTTTGGACGAAAGCCACTGATGATGTTACAACAGCTATGATGAACAACTTGGAACCCTTTAATCCAATCTACATGATGGCCAACTCTGGTGCCCGTGGTAACATCCAGCAGATTCGTCAGCTGGCTGGTATGCGTGGACTCATGGCAGATCCATCAGGTAGAATCATCGACCGTCCAATTAAGGCTAATTTCCGTGAAGGATTGACTGTACTCGAGTACTTTATTTCCACTCATGGCGCACGTAAGGGGTTGGCTGATACCGCCCTGCGAACTGCTGACTCAGGCTATTTGACACGTCGTTTAGTTGATGTGTCTCAAGATGTCATCGTACGTGAAGACGACTGTGATGTTTTCGGCATTAATCTAGTGAGAGAACGAGCTCGGCTAGCCAAGTCTAGTGCAGGTGCTATTGAGGTATTACGTGATACTCTCTTAGGCAGAATATTGACAGATGATGTTCTTGATCCTAAGAGTGGCGAAGTACTTGTGCCTCGTTTGACAGCACTTACAGATGAAAATTTACGTATCATTGGTGAAAGCGCTGTGGCAGAAATGACTGTGCGTGGTGTGTCAACAACAACTGAAGAAGATATTAATGCTTCGGCCTCTAATGAGACAATAGTCCTCGGTGCGCCTGAGGAAAAGATGCGTCAGATTCTTAAAAATGCTATGATTCGCGAAATGTTGGGTAAAAATACTACTAACGCTATTACAAATAGTAACGGCGTAGAGCTTGTTGCTGCTGATACGCCCCTTACAGAAGAAGCTATTGAAGCTGTTTTGGTCAGCGATGTCCGCGAAGTAAAAGTACGCAACAATAATATTAAAGGCATTGAGGTTGAGGCAATTACTGAAGGCTCTGGCGTCATCGAGGCTCTTAAAGATCGGATTGTTGGACGTTTTGTGGCTGAAGATATTGTTGATACTAAGACTGGTGAGCTTATTGTAAAAGTTAATGATACCATAGATGAGGAGCTTGCTGATCGTATTGTCGCTGTACGTAAGACTGTGTCCATTCGTTCCGTACTTACTTGTAAATCCCAATATGGGGTATGTATTAAATGTTATGGACGTAATTTGGCAACCGGTGACATTGTTGATGTCGGTGAAGCAGTAGGTATTATTGCTGCCCAATCTATTGGTGAGCCAGGTACACAGCTGACAATGCGTACTTTCCATACTGGTGGTGTTGCAGGTGATGATATAACCCAAGGTTTGCCGAGGGTTGAGGAGTTATTTGAAGCTCGTAAACCTAAACGCCAGGCGATCATTACTGAAATTGATGGTATAGCTACAGTTGATTTAAAAGAAATCAAGGGTATGCGTAAAATTACAGTAACGCCGGCCATGGGTGAAGCAACGGACTATCCAATACCATATGGTGCCCGCATTATTGTCCGTGATGGAATGCAAATAACAGCAGGTGATTGTTTGACAGAGGGGTCAGTTAACCCTCATGATATCTTGCGCGTATGCGGCATTCAAGCAACACAGCGTTATTTGGTTTATCAAGTACAAAAAGTATATAAATCTCAAGGTGTAGAAATTAATGATAAGCACATTGAAGTAATTGTTCGTCAAATGATGCATAAGGTTAAAACCGAAGAATCAGGCGATACTGGACTTTTACCAGGTGAATACATTGATACGAATACCTTTGAGGAAGAGAATATCAAGGTAATTGAAGCAGGCGGTGAACCAGCGGTAGCACGTCCTATCTTGCTTGGCATAACCAAAGCTTCATTGGCAACCGATTCCTTCTTATCAGCAGCATCTTTCCAAGAAACAACTCGAGTACTTACTGAAGCTGCAATTAAAGGTAAAGTTGATCCACTTCTTGGACTTAAAGAAAATGTTATTATCGGTAAGCTGATACCAGCTGGTACTGGTATGAGTCGTTATCGTAACATTAAACTCATTCGCCTATAAAAAATAGTTCAAATACATAAAAGGACTTAGCGTATGCTAAGTCCTTTTATGTATTTGGTGAAAATTCTTTGACATATATTTTTTTAGTGGTATAATAACTGTTAGTTAGGTCTGACAATACAAATGTACATGCTTTATTTGGTCTATTATGGTAAAAAAGACACTCTAGGATCCGTGGACATAAAAAAAGCCTGTAAATATAGATTAAAACAGAATTTAGTAAGAGTTGTTTATTGACATTATGTGTTGAAAATGATAAAATATCAAAGTGCCTAATAAAGAGATACACTTGTTTGGTAATTAAGGGAGTGAACCATATGTCGCTCGACACGTTAAAGACTGCAAAAAAGACGATTGGTGTTAAGCAAGTAACCAAGGCCGTTGAAAAAGATTTAGTGCTAGCAATATTTATTGCACGAGATGCTGAACAACGCTTGGTCGAGCCACTACGGATGTTGTGTAGTCAAAAAAATGTGACTTTAGATACTACGCCGACTATGATCGAGCTTGGAAAAGCTTGTTCCATTGAGGTTGGTGCGGCAGCGGTGGCTGTCTTGAAATAAAGGTAAATTCGTTAAATGTTTTACCTTGAACCTATAGTTTTGAGGTGGAATTTTTATATAATGATTCAAGAGAACTTGGAAGGGGGTGTATTTAATGCCAACAATTAACCAATTAGTACGTAAAGGTAGAGAATCAATCATAAAAAAATCTACTGCGCCTGCTTTGAAGGAATGTCCACAAAAACGTGGTGTATGCACGAGAGTATATACAACGACTCCTAAGAAACCAAATTCTGCACTTCGTAAAGTAGCAAGGGTGCGTTTGACAAATGGTATTGAAGTTACTGCATATATTCCTGGTATTGGTCACAATTTGCAAGAACATAGTGTTGTGCTTATCAGAGGCGGTAGAATAAAAGATTTACCAGGCGTACGTTATCACATTGTGCGTGGTGCACTTGATACTGCTGGTGTACAAAAACGTAGCCAAAGTAGATCCAAGTACGGTACTAAACGTGCGAAAAAATAAAATTATTAAATAACCCTGAAAAAGGAGGGATAGTATGCCAAGAAAAGGACCGGTTACTAAACGCGATGTCTTACAAGATCCGGTATACAACTCTAAAGTTGTTACTAGATTTGTCAATAAAATAATGTTAGATGGTAAAAAGAGCGTTGCTGAAAATATTGTCTATGATGCATTTGATATTATCCGAGCTAAAACAGGCAAAGATCCTTTAGAGGTTTTTGAAGCAGCAATGAAAAATGTTATGCCGGTATTAGAAGTTCGTGCTCGCCGTGTTGGTGGTGCTAACTATCAAGTTCCGATCGAAGTACGCCCTGATCGTCGTTTCTCACTAGGAATTCGTTGGTTGGTAAATTACTCAAGACTTCGTGGTGAAAAAACGATGCGTGAAAGATTAGCAGCAGAATTGATGGATGCATCAAATAATACTGGTGCTACAATTAAGAAGAAAGAAGACACTCACAAAATGGCTGAGGCTAATAAAGCTTTTGCACATTATCGTTGGTAGTTTTCGATGTTCGTAAACAGTAAGGAGTGATAATAGTGGCCAGAAAGTTTTCTTTGGAAAAGACGCGGAATATTGGCATCATGGCACATATTGACGCTGGCAAGACCACTACGACTGAACGGATACTGTTTTATACTGGTAAAGTACACAAGATTGGTGAAGTACATGAAGGCGCTGCGACGATGGATTGGATGGTGCAAGAACAAGAACGAGGCATTACCATTACCTCAGCAGCCACTACTTGCGAGTGGGAACATCATCGTATAAACATCATTGACACACCAGGACACGTGGACTTTACTGTAGAAGTAGAACGCTCACTCAGAGTACTAGATGGAGCTGTAGCTGTGTTTTGCGCTAAAGGTGGCGTAGAACCGCAATCAGAAACTGTTTGGCGTCAAGCTGATAAATATCATGTGCCACGTATGGCATATGTTAATAAGATGGACATTCTCGGTGCTGATTTTTACCGAGTTGTTGAGATGATGGTTGATCGTCTTGGTGCAAATGCGGTACCAGTTCAGCTACCAATTGGTTTCGAACATACCTTCAAAGGTTATGTTGACTTGGTAGAAATGAAAGCTACGATTTACACAGATGATCTTGGCGAAGTTACTGAAGTGATTGATATTCCTGAAGATATGCAAGAGTTATCTGCAAAATATCGTCAACTTCTCTTGGACCATGTAGCAGAAAGCGATGACGAACTCATGATGAAATATCTTGAAGGTGAAGAACTTACCGTTGAGGAAATTAATCGTGGTATTCGGACAGCGACAATTGCTTGTAAGATGACTCCAGTATGTTGTGGTTCTTCTTATAAAAATAAAGGCGTACAGCCACTGCTAGATGCTGTGATAGCATACATGCCATCACCACTCGATGTTCCAGCAATTAAGGGTATAAACCCTGATACTGAAGCAGAAGATGAACGTGCCGCAGATGATAGTATAGCCTTCTCAGCCTTAGCTTTCAAAATTATGGCTGACCCATTTGTAGGTAAATTGGCTTTCTTCCGGGTATATTCGGGTAAGCTTGCCTCTGGATCTTATGTATATAATTCGACCAAAGGTAAGAGAGAACGTATCGGACGTATCTTGCAAATGCATGCTAATCATCGTGAAGAAATTCAAGAAGTATATACGGGCGATATTGCTGCTGCAGTAGGACTTAAAGATACTACTACTGGTGATACTTTGTGCGATGATAAAAAAGTAATTGTCCTTGAGTCCATGATTTTCCCTGAGCCAGTTATTTCAGTCGCGGTTGAACCAAAGACTAAAGCTGATCAGGAAAAAATGGGTGTTGCACTGCAACGATTAGCAGAAGAAGATCCGACTTTCCGTGTTGCTACTGACCAAGAAACTGGTCAAACTATTATTTCAGGTGTAGGCGAACTGCATTTAGAAATTATCGTCGACCGGATGAGCCGAGAATTTAATGTTGTTTGTAGTGTAGGAAAACCACAAGTTGCTTATCGTGAAACAATCAAGAAGAAGGTTAGAGCTGAAGGTAAGTTTGTCCGTCAATCCGGTGGTCGTGGTCAATATGGTCATTGCTGGTTGGACATCGAACCTCTTAAACCTGGTGAAGGATTTGTTTTCGAAAGTAAAGTTGTTGGTGGTTCTATTCCTAGAGAATATATTGCACCTATTGGGGCTGGTGCTAAAGAAGCTATGGAAAATGGCGTTTTGGCAGGATACCCAATGGTTGACATTAAAGTAACTGTTGTTGAAGGCTCATATCATGATGTGGATTCCTCGGAAATGGCCTTTAAAATAGCAGGTTCAATGGGCTTCAAAGCTGGTTGTGCTAAAGCTGGTGCTATCATTTTGGAACCGTACATGAAAGTCGAAGTTACTGTTCCAGAAGAATACATGGGTGATGTAATCGGCGATTTGAATTCACGTCGTGGACGTATTGAAGGCATGGACGCCCATAATGGTGCCCAGACAATCAATGCATTTGTGCCATTAGCTGAAATGTTCGGTTATGTAACTGACCTACGTTCAAAAACGCAAGGTCGTGGTAACTATTCAATGGGATTCGCTCATTATGATGAAGTACCGAAGAGTATTGCTGAAGCGATTATCGCCAAAGTTAAAGGCGTTTAATCCTGGATAAATAAGGAGGCAAAAATACAATGGCAAAGAAAAAGTTTGAGAGAAATAAACCACATGTTAATATTGGTACGATTGGTCACGTCGATCATGGTAAGACTTCATTAACGGCTGCTATTACAATGACTCTTGCTAAACATGGCGGCGGAGCTTATGTGGCTTATGACATGATCGATAAAGCGCCTGAAGAAAGAGAACGTGGTATTACAATCAATACTGCCCATGTTGAATATGAAACTGAAAAACGTCACTATGCACACGTTGATTGCCCAGGCCATGCTGATTATGTTAAAAATATGATCACTGGTGCTGCACAAATGGATGGAGCTATTCTAGTAGTAAGTGCTGCTGATGGCCCTATGCCACAAACACGGGAACATATTCTCTTGTCACGTCAAGTAGGCGTACCTTCCATGGTAGTATTCATGAATAAGGTTGACTTAGTTGATGATGATGAATTAATTGAACTTGTTGAAATGGAAGTTCGCGAACTTCTGTCTAGTTATGAGTTCCCTGGTGATGATATTCCTGTAATTACTGGTTCAGCTGTAAAAGTTCTCAATTGTGGTTGCGCACAACGCGATTGCAAATGGTGCGGTAAGATTTTTGAATTAATGGATGCAGTTGATGAATATATTCCAACTCCTGAACGCGCCACTGATAAACCTTTCTTAATGCCTGTTGAGGACGTGTTTACGATCACTGGTCGTGGTACTGTTGCGACAGGTCGTGTAGAACGCGGTCAAGTAAAAGTAGGCGAGAATGTTGAAATCGTTGGTATGAACGAAAAGCCTAGATCAGTTGTTGTAACTGGTGTAGAAATGTTCCGCAAATTGTTGGATGCAGCAACAGCTGGTGACAACGTTGGCGTACTTCTTCGTGGTGTTGAACGTAAGGATATTGATCGCGGTCAAGTCTTGGCTAAACCGGGTTCAATTAAACCTCACACTAAATACAAAGCTGAAGTATATGTACTTTCAAAAGAAGAAGGCGGACGTCATACTCCATTCTTCACAAACTACCGTCCACAATTCTACTTCCGTACAACAGATGTTACTGGTGTAGTACATTTACCAGAAGGTGTAGAAATGGTTATGCCTGGCGACAATATTCAAATGTCGATTGAGTTAATTACTCCAATCGCAATTGAAGAAGGTTTACGTTTCGCTATTCGCGAAGGTGGCCGTACTGTTGGCGCTGGCGTAGTAACTGCGGTTGAACTGTAAAAAAAATATTGGGGTGGCTACTGTTAGCTGCCCCAATAAAAAACCGTTTATATTTAATTATAATGCGATGACGTGAAAGGTTGCCTACATGGTGTAGGGGGAATTTTCACGGAGAATGTCCGTTCTAGAAACTGGGCGATATAGGAGGAAATACAATTGGCTAAACAACAAAAAATCAGAATCCGTCTTAAAGCATATGATCATAAAGCACTTGATCAAAGCGCGGTGAAAATAGTAGAAACTGCTAAAAGAACTGGTGCTATGGTTTCCGGTCCAATTCCACTTCCTACGGAAAAAAATATTTTTACTGTCCTACGTTCACCACATGTCAATAAAGATTCTCGGGAGCAATTCGAAATGCGTACCCACAAACGTCTAATTGACATTCTTGAGCCGACTTCCAAGACCGTTGATGCGTTAATGCGTCTGGATCTTCCGGCTGGCGTGGACATTGAAATCAAGCTGTAGGAGGAGGTGTAATAATGGCTAAAGTAATTTTAGGTAAAAAACTTGGTATGACGCAAATTTTTACTCCAGATGGTAAAATGATTCCTGTTACTGTAGTAGAAGCAGGACATGGCGTAGTACTGCAAAATAAAACTATTGAAAATGATGGCTACAATGCAGTGCAATTAGGCTACGGCGCTGTTAAAGATAAAAAAGTTACAAGCCCGATGAAAGGTCATTTCGATAAAGCAGGAGTTAAGCCTGTTCGATTCATTAGGGAAGTCAGATTATCTGGCCCATCTGAATATATTGTTGGCCAAGAAATTGGTGTTGATGTATTTGCCGCAGGTGATGTAATTGATGTAACTGGTACCGCTAAAGGTAAAGGTTTTGCTGGTGTAATTAAACGTTGGAATTTTAGACGTGGACCTATGGCCCATGGTTCTAAATCACATCGCGAGCCTGGTTCTATGGGACCACGCATGAGTGGTGGCGGCGGTAGAGTATTTAAAGGTAAAAAATTACCTGGTCGTATGGGTGGCCAAAAAGTTACAGTGCAACGTCTAACGATCGTTAGAGTGGATCTTGAACGTAATTTGATTTTAATTAAGGGTGGTATTCCCGGACCTAAAAACAACTTTATGATGATCAAGAGTACTGTAAAACCTAAAAAATAATCTCGTGGGTTCGTGATTTGTAGTTAAATCATAATAAATCTCGAGCCTCGAACCACGAAAGGAGGATGTGCTATATGCCGATAGTAGCAGTATATGATATCACTGGAGCAAAGATCAGTGATATGGAGTTAAATGATAGCGTTTTTGGTGTAGACGTTAATGAATCTGTAATCCATCAAGCTGTAGTAATGCAACTGGCTAGCCAACGTTTAGGTACAGCTTCAACTAAAACCAGAGGTTTTGTGCGCGGCGGTGGTAAAAAACCTTGGAAACAAAAAGGCACAGGTCGTGCTCGCGCTGGTAGTATTCGTTCCCCATTGTGGGTAGGTGGTGGTACTGTATTTGGTCCACACCCACGCTCTTATGCATTTAGAATGCCGCGCAAACAACGTCGCCTAGCGATTAAATCAGCGCTTACAGCTAAATTACAAGATGGAGAATTAATAGTACTTGATTCCATCAATTTTGATGTGCCGAAAACAAAAAGTGTATTACAATTGATGAGCGATTTTAATGTAGCCAATAAGAAAATCTTAATCGTTACAGCAGAAATGATTGATAACGTAGAAAAATCAGCTCGTAATATTCCTGGCGTTAAAGCCATTCCAGCTTCTAGCAGCCTTAATGTATACGACCTTTTGTATCATGATAAAGTGTTCGTTACTAAAGATGCAATTACTCGTATTGAGGAGGTGCTCGCCTAATGCAAAATTTGCGTGATGTACTGATTCGCCCCCTTGTTACTGAGAAAACCAATGCTATGATGCAAGACAACAAATATACTTTCGTTGTACCACTTAAAGTCAACAAAGTAGAAATTCGTCAAGCAGTTGAACAAATTTTCAAAGTAAAAGTATTGGCTGTTTACACCATTCGGGTAATGGGTAAAACTAAGCGTATGGGCAAGACTCAGGGTAAGCGTCCAGATTATAAAAAAGCAATTGTAAAACTGGCTCCTGGTCAGACGATAGAATTCTTTGAAGGTGTATAACCTGAAAATTTAAAAAAAGGAGGGGCAACAATGGCAGTAAAAAGCTTTAAACCTTATACTCCAAGTAGAAGATTTATGACTGTGTCAAGTTTCGATGAAATTACTACAGACAAGCCAGAACGTTCATTAATTGAACGCTTGCAACAGCATGCTGGTCGTAATAATCAAGGTCGTATGACTGTTAGACATCAAGGCGGCGGCCATAAACGTCAATATCGAGTAATTGACTTTAAGCGTAATAAAGATGGAATTATCGCTAAAGTAGCGACCATCGAATACGATCCTAATCGCTCGGCTAATATTGCATTACTGCATTACGCAGATGGCGAAAAACGTTATATTTTGGCTCCTAATGGCCTCAAAGTTGACGATAAAATTACAAGTGGTCCTGAATCGGATATTAAAGTAGGTAATGCGTTACCGATAAAAAATATTCCTGTAGGTACTTCACTGCACAATATTGAGCTTAAAATCGGTAAAGGCGGACAAATGGTTCGTTCAGCTGGTGGATCAGCACAGCTTATGGCTAAAGAAGGCGAGCATGCTCTCCTGAGATTGCCTTCTGGCGAAATTCGTAAAGTGCATATTAATTGCAAAGCTACAATTGGTCAAGTTGGTAATCACGAACATGAAAACATCACCAGTGGTAAAGCTGGTCGTTCTCGTTGGCTCGGGATCCGTCCTGCCAACCGTGGTGTGTCCATGAATCCTTGTGATCATCCACATGGTGGTGGTGAGGGTCATTCACCTGTTGGCCGTAAACATCCTGTTACTCCTTGGGGTAAACATGCTATGGGTGTTAAGACTCGTCGTAATAAAACATCTGATAAGATGATTATAAAAAGACGCACAAAAAACAAATAAAGCCTAAGTTTTAGGGCTAACCGGATATTGAAGGGAGGCTAACCAAGTGTCCAGATCAATTAAAAAAGGACCTTATGTTCATGCTAGCGTACTGAAAAAAATTGACGCTATGAACGAAGCTGGCGAGAAAAAAGTTTTTAAGACCTGGTCGCGTAGTTCTACGATTCTTCCTAATTTCGTTGGACATACTGTAGCAGTACATGACGGACGTAAGCACGTTCCGGTTTATATGACTGAAGATATGGTAGGTCACAAATTAGGTGAATTCGCACCTACTCGGACGTATAGAGGTCATTCAGGTTCAGAAAAATCCACATCATTACGGTAATTGGGTGATAGTTACTGGAAAGGGGGCTAGTATATGGAAGCTAAGGCAATTGCTAGACATATTCGCATTGCACCACGTAAAATTAGAGTCGTTATCGATCTAATCCGTGGGAAAAACATTGGTGACGCGTATGCCATTTTGAAATACACGCCAAAAATTGGGTCTGAAATTCTTTTAAAAGTACTTGAATCGGCTGTTGCAAATGCAGAGCACAATTGTGATATGAACTCTGATAAACTGTATGTTGCTGCCGCGTATGTTGATCAAGGACCTACCTTGAAACGCATTCATCCGCGGTCTCGTGGTCAAGCTTTTAAAATTCTTAAGCGCAGCAGTCATGTGACAGTTGTTGTAGAAGAAAGATAACTGGTGAAGGAGGGAAAACAAAGTGGGTCAAAAAATTCATCCTCATGGTTTAAGACTTGGAATTATCAAAACTTGGGATGCCAAGTGGTATGCTGGTAGAGATTTTGCGGCAAATCTACATGAAGATTTAAAAATCCGTAAATTTATAAAGACCAAAGCTTTCAGCGCTGGTGTATCAAAGCTTGTTATTGAGCGAGCTTCTAATCGTGTTAAAGTTATTATTCATACAGCAAAGCCTGGTATGATTATCGGCCGCGGTGGTGCTGGTATTGAAGAAATGAAAAAGAACTTGAAACAGCTTACTGGTAAGCAAATTGACATAAATATTGCTGAAGTTAGACAACCAGATATGGATGCTCAATTGGTTGCAGAAAATATAGCGGCTCAACTGGAAAGACGTATTGCCTTCCGTCGCGCTATGAAACAATCAATTCAGCGTACTATGCGTATGGGTGCAAAAGGTATTAAAGTAATGGTTGGCGGTCGTTTAGGCGGCGCTGAGATTGCTCGAAGTGAGGCTGCTCGTGATGGTAGTATTCCACTTCACACTCTTAGAGCTGATATTGATTATGGCACAGCTGAAGCACATACAACTTATGGCCTGATTGGCGTAAAAGTATGGATTTATAAAGGCGAAATTTTGCCAGAAGTTAAAAAAGTCGCTGCCATTGAAGGGAGCGAAAAATAATGCTACTGCCAAAAAGAGTGAAACATCGTAAACAATTCCGTGGTCGTATGAAAGGTAAAGCCCTAAGAGGCAATACTGTTAGTCATGGCGATTTCGGTTTGGTAGCGTTAGAACCAGCTTGGATCACTAACCGCCAAATTGAAGCAGCTCGTATTGCTATGACTCGCTACATCAAACGTGGCGGTAAAGTCTGGATTAAAATATTCCCAGATAAACCAATTACTGCGAAGCCTGCTGAAACTCGTATGGGTAGCGGTAAAGGTTCAACTGAATATTGGGTAGCAGTAGTAAAACCTGGTCGCGTTATGTTTGAAATGGACGGCGTTAGCGAAGCAGATGCTAGAGAAGCGATGCGCTTAGCGGCTCATAAGCTTCCTATTAAAACAAAATTTGTTAAGCGTGAACTTGCTGCTGGAGAAGCTTTTCATAAAATAGAAATTCTTCCTGAACCGCAAGAAGAAGTGGGTGGTGACGTAAATGAAGGTTAAAGACGTCCGCGAAATGAACGCATCTGAACTTAACCAAAAAATATCTGTACTCAAAGAAGAGCTATTTAACCTTAGATTTCAACTTGCGACCGGTCAGTTGGAAAATCCAATGCGGATTAAAGAAGTAAAAAAGACGATCGCCCGCGTTAAGACAATTCAGCGTGAACAGGAAATCAATGTCAATCAAGGGTAGCATTCTAATCGACGTTCTTAATTAAGGACGGAAGGAGGCTAATTGTACGTGAGTGAAAGAAATGATCGTAAAGTAAAGATTGGTAAAGTGGTTAGCGATAAAATGGATAAAACAGTTGTTATAGCCATTGAACGTTTAGTACAACATCCACTTTATAAAAAATCTATTAAGAAAACCGTGAGATTTAAAGCCCATGATGAAAATAACGACAGCCATACTGGCGATATCGTATCAATCATGGAAACTCGTCCATTGTCGAAAGATAAGCGTTGGAGAGTTGTAGAAGTTATTGAAAGAGTTAAATAGGTGAGGTTTGGAGTTCGCAGTTCGTAAGGAACCTCGAATCAAGGGCCTCGATAAGGAGGGAATAGGATGATTCAACAACAATCAATCCTTACTGTTGCTGATAATAGCGGTGCAAAACAAATCATGTGCATCAGGGCGCTCGGCGGTTCATTCCGTAGATATGCCAACATTGGTGATGTTATTGTTGCGGCAGTAAAATCTGCTTCTCCCGGCGGTGCTGTTAAGAAAGGTGATGTCGTTAAAGCCGTAGTTGTTCGTTCAAAAAAAGGCTTACGTCGCGTTGATGGTTCTTACATCCGTTTTGATGAGAATGCTGCAGTTATCATTAAAGAAGATAAAAGCCCTAAAGGTACTCGTATATTTGGGCCAGTAGCGAGAGAACTGCGTGAGAAAGATTTTATGAAGATAATCTCGCTGGCGCCGGAAGTAATCTAAGTTAGGAGGTATCCGGAATGTCAGAAGCGAAAAAATTACATGTCAAAAAAGGCGATAAGGTTATTGTTTTGACTGGTAAAGACAAAGGTAAATCGGCTAAAATAATTGAAGCATTACCTAAAAAAGGCAAAGTTCTAGTAGAAGGCCTTAATACAGTAAAGCGTCATACTAAGCCATCGCAAAACATGCCACAAGGTGGTATTATTGTGAAAGAAGCCTTGATGCATTCGGCAAAAGTAATGCTGATCTGTCCAGCTTGCGAGCAACCTACCCGCATTAAAAAAACCCCACTTGCAAGTGGAGTTATGGCTCGTACTTGCAAAAAGTGTGGCGAAATTATTGATAAAGACAAATAATCACGCAGAAAGGAGGTAACTACACTTGTCCAGAATGAAAGATAAATATAATGATGAAGTAGCTAAAGGGTTAATGGAGAAATTTGGCTACAGTAACGTTATGGAAATCCCTAAAATTGAAAAAGTGGTTATAAACATGGGTGTTGGTGAGGCAGTAAGTAATCCTAAGATCTTGGATGTTGCGGTAAATGACATGATGACAATTGCCGGTCAAAAACCGGTAGTTACTCGTGCTAAAAAATCAATAGCAGCATTTAAAATCCGTGAAGGTATGCCAATCGGCGCTAAAGTTACCCTGCGTGGACAACGTATGTATCAATTTTTAGATAAATTGTTAAACATTGCGTTGCCGCGTGTGCGTGACTTTCGTGGCGTAAGCCCAAAATCTTTTGATGGCCGTGGTAATTATACTATGGGTATCAAAGAACAATTAATTTTTCCTGAAATTGAATATGACAAAATAGATAAAATCCGCGGTATGGATATTATCATCGTAACCACTGCAAAAACGGATGAAGAAGCACATGAACTGTTAAAGCTTATGGGCATGCCGTTCAGTGCGTAAAGAGGAGGGACACTCGTGGCCAAAAAAGCATTAATTGAAAAATGGAAGCTGGAACCTAAGTTTAGTGTGCGCAAGTACAATAGATGTAAGGTCTGCGGTCGTCCACATGGTTACTTACGTAAGTTTGAAATGTGCCGTATTTGCTTTAGGGAATTGAGCTATAAAGGTGTTATTCCTGGAATAACTAAGGCTAGCTGGTAGATTAGATTAACAGGAAGGAGGTTATGTTTAAATGGTAATGACCGATCCAGTTGCAGATATGCTTACTCGTATTCGTAATGCAAACTCGGTTTATCATGATAAAGTAGAAATTCCTGCTTCAAGAATTAAGCAAGCAATTGCCCAAGTTCTAAAAGCAGAAGGCTTTATCAAGGATTTTGAAATAATCAAAGATGATAAACAAGGCATGCTGAGAGCAAGCTTAAAATATGGTCCTAATCGTGAGAAAGTAATCACTGGTATTAAGCGTATTTCCAAACCTGGACTACGCGTATATGTAAAAAGCGAACAAATGCCTCGTGTACTTGGTGGACTTGGTATTGCAATTATCTCGACTTCCAAAGGAATCATGACTGACAAGCAAGCGCGTCGTGATGGACTTGGTGGCGAAGTATTAGCATTCGTCTGGTAATTTTGTAGTTAAGGAGGTGCACATATGTCAAGAATTGGTAGAATGCCGATTGCTATTCCTGCAGATGTAACTGTGACGATTGATGATAGTAATCTGGTAGTTGTAAAAGGACCTAAAGGCGAATTGACTCGTGCCATTCATAAAGATATGATCTTGACATTGGAAGAAAATGTTCTTGTTGTAACACGACCTTCTGATGAAAAAGAACATAGATCTTTGCATGGGTTAACTCGTACTTTACTGTCAAACATGGTCGAGGGCGTTACTAAAGGCTTTACTAAAACCCTTGAAATTGTTGGCGTTGGTTTCAGAGCAGCAAAAGTAAACGGAAAACTGGCTTTGACTTTAGGTTTTTCGCATCCACTGGAAGTTGAAGTTCCTGTAGGTATGGGAATTGATGTTCCTGCTCCAAACAGGATTGTTATTTCTGGTATTAATAAAGAAGATGTTGGCGCTTTGGCAGCTAAAATCCGTAAATATAGAGAACCTGAGCCATATAAAGGCAAAGGCGTTAGATATGAGGGTGAAGTTGTTCGCCGTAAAGCTGGTAAAGCCGGCGGTAAAGGCAAGAAGTAAGAAGTAAGATTTTAAGCGGAAGGAGTGACGCACTTTGATTCGTAAAGGAATTAAAAACAAAGCTAGGCTAAAACGCCATCTGCGTGTACGCAAAGCAGTGACTGGTACTATGGCAAGACCACGCTTAAACGTATTTCGTAGCCTAAGTCATATCTATGCTCAAATCATCGATGATGTTACTGGTACTACAATAGTTGCCGCTAGCACTATGGATAAAGATTTAAGCTTAGCGAGTGAGTATGGCGGTAATACTGAAGCAGCTAAAGTAGTAGGTGCAGCAATTGCATCGCGTGCATTAGCAAAAGGCATTACCAAAGTAGTATTTGACCGTGGTGGTTATATTTATCATGGTAGAGTAGCGGCTTTAGCCCAAGCAGCACGTGAAGCTGGGCTGGAATTTTAAGCAAAAGGAGGTAAATGAATGTCCAAGATGATTGATTACACAACTCTCGATTTAAAAGAGAAAGTTGTATTCATAAACCGAGTTGCTAAAGTAGTAAAAGGCGGTCGCCGTTTTTCATTCAGTGCATTGGTAGTTGTTGGTGACGAGAACGGCCATGTTGGTGCTGGACTTGGTAAAGCTGGTGAAGTGCCTGAGGCAATCAGAAAAGGTGTTGAAGACGCCAAAAAGAATCTTATTCTAGTTCCACTCCGCAAGACCACTATTCCTCATCAAATTTTAGGAGTATTTGGCGCGGGTCGTGTATTCATGAAGCCTGCATCTGAAGGTACTGGTGTAATTGCTGGTGGTCCAGTGCGTTCCGTACTTGAGCTTGCTGGAATTCATGATATCTTAACTAAATCCTTAGGATCAAGCAATCCTAATAACATGGTACGGGCAACGTTAACAGGTTTACAACAGTTAAAGCGTGCAGAACAAGTAGCAGCACTTCGTGGTAAAACCGTTCAGCAAATTCTGGGTTAAGGAGGAATTATAATGGCAATACTCAAAATCACTCTTACCAGAAGCCTGATCGGCAGACCAGAGAATCAAAGAGCTACTGTAAAGGCCCTGGGACTTAAAAAAACAAATACTTTCGTGATGCAAGATGATACTCCGGTTATTCGCGGCATGATTCACAAAGTAGAACATCTTGTTGCAGTTGAAGAAATACAAGACTAATTTGAGAGGAGGTGCTAATGATGAAATTACATGAATTAGCTCCTGCGCCTGGTTCGAGGAAAGTTCGTACTCGTGTCGGTCGAGGTATTGGTTCAGGCCTTGGTAAAACAGCGGGTAGGGGTCATAAAGGTCAGAATTCTCGTGCTGGTGGCGGTACTCGTCCTGGTTTTGAAGGCGGTCAAATGCCTCTTTACCGTAGATTGCCAAAACGTGGTTTTTTTAACAAGTTTGGCAAAGAGTACGCAGAAGTGAATGTTTCTGAGCTAAATCGTTTCGAAGAGGGCACAGTAGTTGACCCTGTAGCTTTGATTGAAGCTGGGGTATTAAAAAATGTTCGTGATGGTGTACGCATTCTAGGCAATGGTGAAATCACTAAATCGTTAACAGTAATAGCTAATGGCTTTACCAAAACAGCGGAAGAAAAAATCATTGCTGCTGGCGGCAAAGTCGAGGTGGTATAAGTGCTTTCAGCTCTGTCCAACATACTAAAGATTACTGAGCTTAGACAAAAAGTAGTTTTTACGCTGGCGATGTTTTTAGTATTCAGAGCCGGTACTCATATTCCAGTTCCTGGAGTTGATGTTTCGGTTATTGAGCAAATGTTTACCAGTGGGAACCTGTTTGGTCTACTGGATTTGTTCTCAGGTGGAGCATTGAGCAAGTTTTCAGTGTTTGCGATGAGCATTACACCCTATATTAATGCTTCGATTATTATGCAACTCTTAACCGTTGTTGTACCAAAGTTTGAACAATGGGCTAAAGAAGGCGAAGAAGGCCGTAAAAAGATAACACAAATTACTCGTTACGGCACCGTGTTACTTGGCTTTGTTCAAGCAATTGGTATGGCTATTGGACTTAAAGCGGCTATTATTAATCCTAGTATTGGTTCGATGTTACTTATAGCATTAACCCTTACTGCGGGAACTACTTTCCTTATGTGGCTCGGTGAGCAGATTACAGAAAAAGGTATTGGTAATGGCATTTCGCTAATTATCTTTGCCGGAATTGTATCGAGAATACCTGATGGTGTTTATGTGATATATCAATATCTCGCAGCAGGTACAATTAACTATTTTAACCTATTGTTATTCTTAATTATTGGCGTGGCTATGATTGTGTTGGTAATTTCCATTTCACAAGGTCAACGTAGAATTCCTGTTCAATATGCTAAACGAGTAGTTGGTCGTAAGACATATGGTGGTCATTCTACTCATATTCCGCTGAAAGTCAATCAAGCGGGAGTTATACCAATAATCTTTGCGTCATCTGTGCTGATGTTCCCGGTAACTATTGCCCAGTTTATTAATATTCCCTGGGTAAAAACTGTGGCAGACTGGTTTGCGTGGGGTACGCCGCTACAAACAATGTTGTATGCGCTACTTATCATTTTTTTCACGTATTTCTATACTGCGGTTACTTTGAACATATCGGATATGGCAGAGAATATGAAAAAATACGGTGGTTTTATTCCAGGACTGCGCCCGGGTAAACCAACTGCTGATTATTTGGATAAGGTCATGACCAGAATAACCCTTGCAGGTTCAGTATTTCTTGCATTTATTGCTATACTGCCTAATTTTATAGCAGTTGTGACAAATATTCCTGGGGTATATTTTGGTGGTACCGCCCTTTTAATTGTAGTAGGCGTGGCACTTGACACTATGAAGCAGATAGAAGCGCTTGTTCTCATGCGTCACTATCAAGGCTTTATGAAGTAGAAGGGGAGGTGGCCTTGCAATGTATATCCTATTGATGGGACCGCCTGGGGCTGGTAAAGGTACACAGGCGGCAGAACTGGTTGCAGAGTTTCATATCCCTCATATTTCCACTGGTGATATGTTTCGGGCAGCCGGTAAAGAAGGAACTGAACTTGGCAAGCAGGCTAAAGCCTGCATGGATGCTGGGCAATTAGTACCTGATAGTATTACTATCGGGATAGTAAAAGAAAGACTAGCTAAACCCGATTGTCACAAAGGTTTTATTCTGGATGGGTTCCCGCGTACAATCGAGCAAGCCAATGCGCTTGATTGTACGTTAACTGATTTGGAAATAAAGCTTGATCGTGTTATTAACATTAATGTTCCTGTGGAAGATTTAATTAGCCGCATGACGGGCCGTCGCATCTGTAAAGGCTGTGGCGCTACATTCCATGTGACATTTAATCCTTCTTCAAAGGATAGTATATGTGATAAATGTGACGGGGAACTATATCAGCGTGCTGATGATACTGAACAAACAGTCACGAAACGTTTGACAGTATACAGTAATCAGACGAAACCACTCATTGAATACTATCAATCGAAAGATCTTTATCTTGAAGTTGATGGTCGTCAGCCAATCGAAGCTGTATGTTCTGATATAGTCACTAGCCTGAGAGGCGAATAGGTATGATCATCTTTAAATCAGAGCGGGAAATAAACTATCTGCGTGATGCTGGTAGGATAGTGGCTGAAACCCATCAAGAAGTGAAGAAAGCTGTTAAACCCGGAGTCACTACGCTAGATTTGGATAAAATAGCCGAAGAATATATTAAAAGTCGTGGTGCTATCCCTGCTTTTAAGGGATACCACGGCTTTGCTGGAAATATTTGTTCTTCAGTAAATGAAGAAGTTGTACATGGTATTCCAGGATTAAGAAAGTTAAAAACTGGAGATAATGTTAGTATTGATATTGGAGCGGTAATAAATGGATACAATGGTGATGCTGCGATTACCGTCCCTGTAGGCGAGATAGATGCTGAAGTACAAAAGCTTTTGGATGTTACAGAAGAATCTTTATACAAAGGTATCGAGCAAGCTATCATTGGTAATCGTTTAAGCGACATTTCTCATGCCGTCCAGATTCACGCCGAAGAACATGGTTTTGGTGTCGTGCGTGATTATGTTGGGCATGGTATTGGCCGGAGTATGCATGAAGACCCACAAGTGCCCAATTATGGCAGTCCTGGACGTGGTCCACGATTAAAAGCTGGTATGACTTTGGCCATAGAACCAATGGTCAATCTGGGCACATATGAAGTAAAGACACTTGACGATGGTTGGACGGTTGTAACTCTTGACGGCAAGCGCTCGGCGCATTTTGAACATTCGATTGCCATCACTGACGGTAAGCCGGAGATTCTAACTAAGTTATAGGAGGCAGCTCTGGTGTCAGTAGTGAATATATCAATTGGTCAACTTGTTACTAGTAATGCCGGACGTGATCAAGCCACTATTTATCTAGTAGTTGGGATTCTACGAAGCAAGTATCTTTTGCTGGTAAACGGTAGAGAGCGAAAGTTCAAAAATCCCAAGCAGAAAAATATTAGGCATGTCAATGTTCTTCAATCGATTGCCCAAGGTGTGGCGGAAAAAATTCAATCTGGTATGAAAATTACGGATGAAGAAATTCGCCAAGCCATTAAGGTTTTATGCAAACCAGATAATCTGTGATAAGCGGACTAGGAGGGATATCTCGTGTCCAAACAAGATGCAATTGAGGTTGAAGGTACGGTTCTCGAAGCCTTGCCTAATGCTATGTTCCAGGTTAAACTGGAAAATGAGCATGTCGTACTGGCGCATGTATCAGGTAAGATCCGCATGCACTTTATCCGGATTTTACCTGGGGATAAAGTAACTGTAGAACTTACGCCTTATGACTTAAAGCGTGGCCGTATTACCTACCGTTTCAAATAGCGGATTCGTAAATAAGTTGGCTTTCGATGTAACGTTGATTGCGCGAGTTCGTGAATATATGAAAAGGAGGATTGGCAAATGAAAGTAAGAGCGTCGGTCAAAACCATTTGTGAAAAATGTAAGATAATTAAGCGCAAGGGACATGTAATGGTGATTTGCGAAAATCCTAAACATAAACAAAAGCAAGGATAGGAGGTGTACTATACATGGCACGTATTGCCGGAGTAGATTTACCACGTGATAAAAGAATTGAAATCTCTTTGACATATATTTTTGGTATTGGTCTTACGACTTCGAAGAAAATCATAGCTGCTGCTGGGATTAGTCCTGATACACGCACTCGTGATTTAACTGAAGAAGAAGTTGTAAAGCTACGTGAGACTATTGATAAAACATATAGAGTGGAAGGCGATTTACGTCGTGAACAGTCACTCAATATAAAGCGCCTGATCGAAATCGGCTGCTATCGTGGGAAGCGTCATCGCATGGGTCTTCCTGTACGTGGACAACGTACTAAAACCAATGCCCGGACTCGTAAGGGTCCTAAGAGAACTGTAGGGGCTAAAAAGAAAAAAATGATGTAGAGGAGGGATAAACATTGGTTGCTAAAAAAGTAATTAGACCTAAAAGAAAAGAACGTAAAAATATTGAACATGGTCAAGCTCATATTCGTTCTACTTTTAACAATACCATCGTGACGATTACTGATACAAAGGGCAATGCCCTTTCATGGTCTAGCGCTGGTGGACTTGGTTTCAGAGGTTCTCGTAAGAGTACTCCATTTGCTGCACAAATGGCAGCAGAAACAGCTGCTAAAGCTGCAATGGAGCATGGTCTTAAGCACGTTGAAGTATTTGTAAAAGGCCCAGGATCAGGTCGGGAAGCAGCCATTAGATCGCTACAGGCATCTGGATTGGAAGTAAGTTCCATTAAAGACTGCACACCTGTACCTCATAATGGATGTCGTCCACCTAAGCGTAGAAGAGTATAAAAAGTTTCGGGAGGTGTTAAATATAAATGGCTAAATATACAGGACCTGTTTGTCGGTTATGTCGTCGTGAAGGCGTTAAGCTATATCTTAAAGGCGAAAGATGTTATACTGACAAATGTTCATTCGCTAAACGTGCTTTTGCACCTGGTCAACATGGCCAAGGCCAAACTCGTAAAAAAGTTTCCGAGTATGGTGTTCAGCTTCGAGAAAAACAAAAAACACGCCGCGTTTACGGTGTGTTAGAGAAACAATTCCGTGGTTACTTTGGTAAAGCTGATCGTCAGAAAGGCATTACTGGTGAAAACTTACTAGTGCTTTTAGAGAGAAGATTAGATAATGTGGTGTTCCGTCTTGGTTTCGCGGCAAGCCGTACGCAAGCTAGACAATTGGTTCGTCACAGACATTTTCTAGTTAATGGAAAAAGAGTAGATATTCCATCTTTCTTAGTTAAAGCTGATGATGTCATTCAGGTACGTGAATCCAGCAAAGAATCACCGCTGATCAAAGAAATAGTGGAGTCTTTTGCTAGTAAAACACTACCAGCTTGGCTCGAACGTTCATCTGAAGAGATGATGAGTGGTAAAGTATTACGCTATCCTACCCGTGAGGAAATTGATACTCCAGTCCAAGATCATTTAATTGTTGAATTGTATTCCAGATAAACAGTTGATGTTTTGGGCATTTAGTCCTAAATTATGCCCTCGGCCGTGGGTATGGCGTAACTTAATAGTGCGCAAAGAGGAGGGTCTTTCCAGATGATCGAAATCGAAAAACCGAAGATTGAGATAGTGGAAATTAGTGAAAATAACCGTTATGGCAAGTTTGTATGTGAGCCACTTGACCGTGGTTATGGTACTACGCTTGGTAATAGTTTGCGTCGGATATTGTTGTCTTCCCTTACAGGAGCAGCGATAACATCTGTCAAAATTGAAGGTGTTCTTCACGAATTTTCTACAATTCCTGGTGTTCGGGAAGACGTTACCGACATTATCTTGAATTTAAAATCAGTGTGCTTGAAAATGCACACTGATGAACCAAAAATTTTAAGGCTTGAAGCTCTTACTGAAGGAGAAGTTACAGCAGGCGATATTATCACTGATCCTGATGTAGAGATTCTCAATCCGGAATTACATTTAGCGACTGTTGATGCCAGCGGATCGTTGAAAATGGAAATAACCGTAGAGCGTGGTCGTGGCTATGTTCCTGCCGATAAGAACAAAAAACCTGATCAGGTAATTGGTGTTATTCCCATTGATTCCATTTTTTCACCCATTCAGAGAGTTAACTATCAGATTACAGATACCCGTGTCGGGAACGTCACAGATTACGATAAATTGACTCTGGAAGTATGGACTGATGGTAGTTTGCGTCCTGAAGAAGCTGTTAGTAAATCGGCTAGCATTATGGTGGCTCATTTGAAACTGTTTCAGAATTTGGCAGGCATTCTACCTGAAGAAGAAGTTCCTGATGGAACATTTACCGAAGTGGTAGAAGATAGTAACGCTAAAATAATGGATATGACGATTGAAGATTTAGATCTTTCAGTACGTTCGTATAATTGTTTGAAACGGGCTGGAATTAATAATGTATCCGATCTGGTACAAAAATCCGAAGATGATATGATGAAGGTACGTAACCTTGGTCGTAAATCAATGGAAGAAGTAAAGAAAAAATTAATCGAATTAGGCCTTGGGCTTAGTGAAGATGAAGAGTAAAGGGAGGGAAGAAAATGGGCTATAGAAAGTTAGGACGGAACTCTAGCGCACGAAAAGCACTGTTCCGCAGCATTTTAACTTCCTTCTTTGCATACGAGCGTATTGAAACAACAGAAGCAAAAGCTAAAGAAATTAACGGCCTTGCCGAGAAATTGATTACTTTAGGTAAGCGCGGTGACTTACATGCTCGCCGTCAAGTTTTGTCATACCTCATGTCTGAAGAAGTAGTTACAAAGTTGTTTGAAACAATTGCCCCTAAATATGTTGATCGCCAAGGCGGTTATACTCGTATTATGAAATTGGGACCACGTCGTGGCGATGCTGCACCAATGGTAATATTGGAATTAGTCTAAATTTACAGTTGGGCCAGGTGACAAGGGCATATAGCTTGGCCTAGTTGCCTGGTTATTGTGGTATATAGAGAAAAAGGCGGCCTTTATAAGGTCGCCTTTATTTCAGTATCAGAGGAAACCGAGGACAGTTTTAAAAGGGGTACGAATATGGAAGAATTTATTACCGTGAAAGATATGTGTTATATCTATGCTGCCCATGATGGTAACCAGGTAAAGGCACTTGATAATATAAATCTATCAATTTACAGAGGCGAGTTTGTGGCTATTATTGGTGCAAATGGCTCAGGTAAGTCAACCTTAGCCAAGCATTTAAATGCCCTATTAGTACCAAGTAGTGGTAAGTGTCATGTAAATGGACTTGATACAATGGACCCTGAAAAAATTTGGGATGTTAGACAGTTTGTCGGTATGGTCTTTCAAAATCCTGATAATCAAATTGTTGCTACAGTAGTAGAAGAAGATGTTGCGTTTGGGCCGGAAAATCTAGGAGTAGAGCCGGGGGAAATAAACGCACGAGTCACTGAGGCCCTACGTGTAGTCGGCATGGAAGATTATCGCTACCATAGTCCTCACTTACTATCTGGTGGACAGAAGCAGCGGGTAGCTATCGCTGGCGTATTAGCCATGCAATCCAGCTGCTTAGTTCTAGATGAGCCGACAGCCATGCTAGACCCTAAGGGACGTCAGGAAGTACTATCCACCGTATGCCAATTACATCAGGAAAGAAAAATAACAGTAGTATATATTACTCATTTCATGGAAGAAGCAGTGGTTGCTGATCGTGTGATTGTAATGAATCGTGGCAGGGTCGTGATGGAAGGGGTGCCTGAACAAATATTTAGTCAGGTAAAGCGCCTCAAAGAGTTAGGTCTAGATGTACCTGTAGCTGCAGAAATGGCATATCGGCTACGGCAACATAATATAAATATACCTGAAGGAATTATTACTGATGAGGAACTGGTGGTGGCTGTATGTCCATAATCTTAAAGAACATTAACTATGTATATATGAAGAAGACCCCTTATGAGAAAATAGCTATTAAAAATATTAATATTGAAATAAAACATGGTGAGTTCGTTGGTATCATTGGCCATACTGGTTCAGGAAAATCTACCTTACTCCAACATTTAAATGGCTTACTAAAGCCGACAACAGGTATAGTCAGTGTGGACGGGCAAGATATAAATCTTAAAGGTAAGACTGCTCAAAACGCTAAACGTAGTGTGGGAATGGTATTTCAATATCCTGAACATCAATTATTTGAAGAAACTGTATATGATGATATTGCATTTGGGCCACGCAATATTGGCATTGAGGAAGAAGAAGTCGACCGTCGGGTAAAAAAATCAATGGATTTTGTTGGTCTTGAGTTTGATCAATTCGCCAAGCGTACTCCTTTTCAGCTCAGTGGCGGTCAGATGAGGCGCGTGGCAATTGCAGGCGTGATTGCCTTAGAACCTGCCTATCTCATACTCGATGAGCCTTCGGCTGGACTGGACCCTCGTGGGCGTGATGAAATATTTGGGCAGATTATCAAAATGTATAAAGGTACAGGTATTACAGTGGTGCTGGTGTCACATAATATGGAAGATATAGCTCGTATGGCCAATCGGCTCATTGTGATGAATGGTGGGGAAATTAGTTTAGACGGCTCGCCGCTAGAAATTTTTCGTGACTGCCAAGCCGAGCTAAAAGAAGCAGGTGTTGATGTGCCACCTCTAACGGAATTGATGAATAAATTTAATCAGCGGGGTTTAGCTGTTGATCATGCTGTTGTCACAATGGATGCAGCTGCTCAGAGTATAGTGGCTGCTGTAGGGAGGCGTTAAGATGCTCGCAGATATTATGCTTGGACAATATTTTCCAGGGACATCTGTCATACATCAGTTGGATCCTCGTACGAAGATTATCAGTACCATACTGTTTATCAGTAGTATCTTTTTAGCCGAAAACTATCAAGCCTATTCGATTGTAGCTATTTTTGTCGGTATTATTATTACACTCGCGGGTATTCCTCTGATCATGATTTTGCGTTCCCTGAAACCATTATGGGTTATTATTATGCTGACGCTACTTATTCATATTTTTACGACCCCAGGAACAATTGTCTATGTCCTAGGACCTTTAACAGTGACCCAGGAAGGGTTACACATGGGTCTACTCATGTCACTGAGACTGGTATTTTTGATTGTAATTTCTTCTTTGTTGACTTTTACGACTTCACCTGTGACTTTGACTGATGGTATTGAAAGATTACTTAAGCCTTTCAAAAAAATCGGGCTACCTGCTCATGAATTAGCAATGATGATGACAATTGCTCTTAGATTCATCCCTACATTGCTCGAAGAAACAGATAGAATAATGAAAGCCCAAATGGCCCGAGGTGCTGATTTTACATCAGGCAATTTATTGCGTCGAGCCCGGAATATGATACCCTTATTGGTACCTTTATTTATTAGTGCTTTTCGCCGTGCTGATGAATTGGCGACAGCGATGGAAGCTAGATGTTATCGGGGCGGTGATCATCGTACTCGGATGAAACAACTACACATTTCGCGGCGAGATTGGGTGGCATATGGGATTGTACTCCTCTTAATAGGAGTACTGATTGTAGTTCGCATAAACGTAAAGTAGAATGTTATCGATAAAGGTCAGGAGGTTTCTATGGTTAAGCAGCATCCGGATTACGCTTTAGAAAAAAAGCACTTGGATGGCACGATTGATGAAATGAAAGTGATAGTATCGTTACTTGAATCTGATATTGATAGGCGCGCTCAGCAGATGCGTTTATCAATAGAATATAAAGATCAAGTTAGCTCTTATGTGCACTCCATGATGAAAAACGATAATATAGATAAAATTTTTGATATTCAGGGGGCACTAGGCAGTCCCTATTTCGGTCGGGTGGATTTTAGAGAAGACGATACTTTGCATTTTGAGAGCTTTTACATTGGAAGAGTTAAAGTCAGTAGACTGGAGATTATAGGTGTTCAAGATATCCTGGTCTTTGACTGGCGTGATCCTGTTGCAACGATCTTTTATGAGGCCCAAGATGGGCGTGCTAGTTATGACGTCCTGGGAAGGTATTATTATCATGGCGATGTTAATCTAAAAAGGCAATATAAAATTACTGATGGCATTTTGCAAAAAATATCTGATGATTATATCTTGGATCAATTGGTTGCTCGGCAAAAAGACGCTGTAATCGCCGATCCTTTTTTAACAGAGAGGCTATTACAAGGCACGAGTAATAAGCTAAAAGATATTGTAACATCCATTAGAGCTGAGCAAAATAAAATTATCCGCGAGACCTTACATCAAGTCATCATTATTCAAGGTGTCGCCGGTTCTGGCAAAAGTACCATCGGCCTCCACCGTTTATCCTATCTGCTATATAACGAAAAATTAGATCCCCAGAAAATGATGGTCATTGCGCCCAATAAAATTTTTCTGGATTACATTTGTGAGTTATTGCCAGAACTTGATGCGGATGATGTGAAGCAATTAACATTTATAGATCTCGTGACAATGATTACTCAGGCTGAATTTATCCTACACAAAGATGAAAAGGCCCAATTATTTTTGGAGAATAGACAGGGCGATCAGCGTCGTGATCAGTTAAGTGCAGTTGCACAATTGAAAGGTTCCTTAGAGTTTATCAAAATATTAGAGACCTTAATTGTTAAAAAAATGGAGAAATTTTGTCTTAAACTCAAAGATGTAACCCTATTTGATGGTCAACTAATCATTAAGGCGCAGCAACAAATTGAAAAAGTTATGGAAGGCAATCACTTAACTATCTCATATAACGAACGTATCAGGACATTAATCGGATATATCAAATTTAAGGTGCGAAACTTCTTGGAAGTGCTAGAAGCTAGGCAGAAACAGGCAATGGGAGGCACAGATAAAAAATTTGAACAATACACGAGGCAAGGGATAGACTTTATCGCTCGTTACTGTACTCAGTGGTTTATTGATGATGTAGTTGCCTTTTACATGGAAATTTTTAGCACTAAAAGTATTCTCAAAACTCTTAAAAACAAAAAATATGATTTAGCATTCATTGCGCAATACTCCCTGGGTATTTTAAGTGAGGGTAAAGTTGAGAAGGAAGATCTAGCTCCTATTTGCTATCTGAAATATTTGCTAGACGGCGTTAACCACATTACAAAATTTGAGCATATTGTGGTCGATGAAGCCCAGGATTTAAATGGCCTGGAGTTTACGATACTGCGCTTATTATCAAGAAATAGTTCTTTTACGATCATGGGTGATATGTCTCAGGGAATTAATTCTTATCGCAGTATTGATAGCTGGCAAGTACTCATGAAAGACGTATTTAGTGATGTAAAATCAATCTATCGGGAAGTCAATCATAGCTACCGGTCGGCTCGGGAAATTGTGGAGTGCTTTAACAGTGTAATGCCGAGTGGTCACTCATTAGCCATTCCTGTCTACGAAATCGGTCATAAGCCAGTCATAGAGCAAGTGGCTACAGATCAAGATGCGATTCGCGGGATTATAGAGGCAATCAAAAAATTTAAAAGCCTAGAATGTAAATCGATTGGTATCATTACCAAACTGGAAAGGGAAAGCTTATTCATTTATGAAGCACTCACTCCTGATACTTTTTCTATTGATGACATCAACTTGATTACTACTGAAACGCTTACTTATCAAGGTGGTATTTCCATTCTTCCTGTTACCTTGGCAAAAGGCTTGGAATTTGATGGGGTCATTATCTGGAATGCATCGGACAAGGATTTCAGAGAAAATAACTTTGACCATAAGTTATTATATGTAGCTTTATCTCGGGCGTTATATTATTTACATATATTATATCGTGGCAATTTGACGCCACTATTGCGAAATCAAAAAGTATAAGTTTATTGTATCGTAAGTGTTGAGGTGAACAAGGTGCGCAATATTAAGTTAACAGTAGCATACGAAGGAACAGCCTATAATGGCTTTCAGCGTCAGATGAATGGCATAGGAGTGCAGCAGATATTAGAAATAAGACTGGCAAAAATGTTTGGTCATGAACTTAAAATGAACGGAGCTGGACGGACAGATACAGGGGTACATGCTTACGGTCAGGTAGTCAATTTTAAGACCAGTGGTACAATTCCTATAGATCGAATTGCCATAGGCTCAAGATGTTTGCTACCTCATGATATTGTCATTACTGAGGCAGTAGAAGTTGATGAAAAATTTCATGCGCGGTTCGCTGCTACAAGCAAAATATATGTATATAAGATATATCCACATGTCATGCCCAATCCTTTCTTACGTAATTTCGCCTGGCATATTTGGAGAAAATTGGATATCGTGGCTATGCAAGAGGCTGCACAGGTCATTGTAGGCACACATGATTTTTCTGCTTTTCGGGCTGCGGGCGGTAAAGTGATGAGTCCAGTACGCACCATACTGGCAGCAGATTGTCAGTTTGTGGGTGATATATTTGAGATTTCTTTCTGGGGAACAGGCTTTTTATATCATATGGTACGCAATTTAACAGGCACATTAGTCGAGGTTGGCCTAGGAGCTCGCACAGCCTGCGATTTTAAGGCCATACTCGATAGCCGTGAACGCAAAAAGGCTGGTATCACTGCGCCAGCCCATGGGCTATATTTTAAAGAAGTGAAATACTAACAGAGCAGATACGACTCGGATTTTGAAATAATAATTGTCTACTCAAAAAAGCACGTTTATATGTCGATAATTCTTGACATTGGCAAGCTAATTTAATATAATGTTTCTATGAGATTTATGCCATGACTTCCGTTAGCCCCGGAATCTCAAGGATACAAAATCAATTTTAGTTTAATGTTGTGACAAGGAGGTAATCGCATGAAAACATTTATGGCAAATGCAGCCACCATAGAACGTAAGTGGTATGTTGTAGATGCAGAAGGTAAAACTTTGGGTAGATTAGCTGCTGAAGTAGCAAAAGTTCTTCGCGGCAAACATAAACCAACTTTTACTCCGCATGTAGATACAGGTGACCATGTTATCATCATCAATGCTGCTAAAGTAGCGTTGACTGGTAATAAATTAATTCAAAAAACGTATTTCCGTCATTCTGGGTATCCAGGTGGAACTACATTTACTCCTGCTGGCAAAATGCTTGCAGACAAACCAGAACGCGTACTCGAACTTGCTGTTCGTGGTATGTTACCTAAGAACAAACTTGGTCGTCAAACCTATCGTAAATTGCAAGTATATCGTGGTGCAGAGCATCCGCATGCTGCACAGCTACCTGAAGTATTAGAAATTAACGTAAGATAATCCGGAAAGGAGGAACATATTATGGCATTGGTTACTTACTACGGCACAGGCCGCAGAAAAACCTCGGTTGCCAGAGTTCGTCTGATTCCGGGCGAAGGCAATGTTGTTGTTAATGGCCGTACTTTACCAGAGTATTTTGGTCGTAAAACATTAGAACTCATTGTTAAACAACCCCTTAATTTGACTGAAACTCTTGGCAAATATGATGTATTGATTAAAGTAGCGGGCGGCGGTCCTTCTGGACAAGCTGGCGCAGTACGTCATGGTATTTCACGTGCACTACTTCTTGTAGATGCTGAGTATCGTCCATCTTTGAAAAAAGCTGGTTTTCTTACTCGGGATCCACGGGAAAAAGAACGTCGGAAATACGGTCTTAAGAAAGCTCGTAAAGCTTCCCAGTTCTCAAAACGTTAATATCGTTTTACATTATACCCTTACAAACTCAGCGTTTGTGGGGGTTTTTTGTTTTTAAGAATATATAAAGGAACGTAAAAATTAATGGATTTTCTCAGTTAGCCCAGATCTTTATAGGCATATGTTTTTAATGATATTAATGTAAAATAAATACAATTAACCACAAATATCCATATTGTTAACAGGTTTATCCACAGAAAAGCCGCCTTGCTCTTATCTCATTGAGTGAGGCGGCTTCTCAGTCTTATCCAAATCAATAGAGGGATTTGTCTTTATTTGTCGAAATGTAGAATAGTTAGTCTTTTCCATAGAATGTATGTACAGGGTTAACGTTAAAATATCAATTAGAAGGGGTGCTGCGCTAATGAACATTGAATCTACACGTTTCGGCCAGTTAAGTGTTAGTGACACAGATATCATCAAGTTTCCACAAGGATTATATGGTTTTCCTGATGAAAAATCCTTTGTTCTAATTTCACATCAAATCGACAGTCCATTTTCATTTTTGCAATCTGCCTCAGAGCCCAATCTTACTTTTATCTTATTGGAAACCTTAAGCGTTTCAAAGGAATATGAATTCACATTAAAAGATCAAATCGTTGAAGAGTTAAACTTATCAACCGACAACACGCCCCAAATATTCAATATTGTCACCATTGCAGGAAAAGTAGAAGATATGACAGTTAACCTGTTAGCCCCAATTATTGTTAATGTTAAGCAATGTCTAGCTCAACAAGTAATCATAGAGAATGTGAACTATAAGACTCGTCATCGCCTCTTTACTGAAGGAGTATTTCAAAAGATGAAGGAAAGCGAAAAATGATTTACTTATAAGCAATAACAAGTACAAATTAACCACCTGCCAAACTGGTAATAATATACCGAGAGGCAGGTGGTTTTTGTGTATGAACTCAATTAAACATTTTAAATGTTTTTCTATTAGTAACTGGTTAGTGACAATTTGTTAATATCATTTTATATGAAATCCAAAAAGAAGTTATCTTTCTAGATTTTTTATATTTATTATTGCCTTTATTTGTATCAAGGTGATAGTGGATATAGTATACTTATAAATAGTAATAATGAAAAAATGAAAGGGGTTTATTTATGAGAAAGGTAGTAGCGATGTTAGTCTTTTCCTTGCTCGTTGTTATTTCTAGTGTGGCTTTCGCTAATTTGAATGATAATAGAGCAACCATACAAACTCAATATGGAGATTATCGGTTGCTCATTGATTCCGATAACCAATTATGGACAAAAGCTGATTGGGAGGCCAACGGATACAAGAAGGCGAAGGCTGGATCCTATATGTATTCTTTTAGTCGTCAGGGACTGGGAGTACAAATGGAAGTATTATATGATAACAATAAGCCTGATTCATTAGTACGTACACAACGGTTTACACCTGATACGGCAATAAAATTAAAAGATTTTAAACTTTATTTTCCTGAAGTATATACGCTGATTACAGCACCTAAGGCCCAGGTATTTACTACTCATACTCTTTTAAGTCGTCATTTTCAAGAGCCGGAGTCACCTATAAGTATGGGTGTATTGGTTAAAGAGTTAGTTGCTGGTGGTTCTTATTATCCACTAGTAGCTTTCAATATTCAAGATGAAGGACGCCTAATTAAAGATAGTAAATTCATTACCGAAGATACATATATAAGAGAGTTTACAATTGAACGTACTTCGCGTACGACTGTAAATGATGCTATGAATTCAAGCAAACCAGACTGGCAGATCATAAAAAATTACTTTTAATAAAAAGCAGAGGCCATGTGCCTCTGCTTTTTACTTTGCCAGCCTTATTGGTGCTATTTTAGCTTCTTCAGCTGTTTGTGGACCGATATAGCCTTGGCGAGCCATGACGGATAGTACAATGGCTTGGCGCTGTTTAGCGCCGTTAAAATTAACATAGGGGGAGTTGAGCGAGGGGGCGTTCGGTAATCCTGCTAGCATAGCGCATTCTGCTAAAGTAAGATTAACTGGTGATTTATCAAAATAAATTTTAGAGGCATCCCCAATACCGTAGGCTCCAGAACCGAAGTAAATAGAGTTAAGATACATTTCTAATATTTCTTCTTTAGAATACCTGAGTTCCATATCAATTGCTAGCACCATTTCCTCGGCTTTACGCCCATAGGTTTTTTCTTGGGATAAAAATAGATTCTTAACAAGTTGTTGGGTAATGGTACTGCCGCCTTCGGTGAAATCGCCAGTTTGCATATTGACCAACGTCGCCCGCAGTATGCCTTCAATATCAAAGCCTACATGTCGGTAGAAGCGGTTGTCTTCCACCGCTATAATTGCTTGTTGCATAGCAAGAGGAATGTATTGTATTTTTATATAACCTTTTTTGTCTAATTTGGCATCAGCAGCGCTTTTTAAGGCGATGATCCGATATGTCCGCTCCCATGAACTAGATAGCTCCTTAGTAATGCTTTTAGATGAGGGCATGGTAGGTAATAGCCCCTGCAAGAAGCTAGTACCACCAGCCCAGGTAAAGGATAGGGCAAATAATAGTAGCAAAATAGTAATTAATCTACCAAATCTCATGGTCTCCTCCTATCAGGTTTTCCTTCAATCTTTATCCTTATTTTACCGTAGGTCGCTGTATTTAGCTATACATCATCAAGATGAATTCGATTTCAAGCAAATTTCGGCGGATAATTTTATCTTCCCGTATAGCTGTGGAGTTTTCGGCATAAAGTTGTAGGGGAGTTACTAGAGGGAGTGGTGCAGAATGAGGTTAATCCTTATCAAAAAACATAGTTTGAAAATGCTATTCATGTTCAGTATTGCTGTAGTCGTGCTTAACTTTCTATCCATATACTATCTAGCACATGAAGAAATACAAGATGTGGATATGTCAATACTAACTGGGCACTGCATCGTGATTGATCCAGGGCATGGTGGTATTGATAGTGGTGCTAGTTCTAACAATGTAATTGAAAAAGAGATAACACTTGCTATTTCTAAAAAGTTAGCTGATGTTTTACAAAGTCATGGAGCAAAAGTGACATTTACGAGGGAAAGTGACATTGACTATTATACCCGAGGCAGAGGTGGCAAACGTAAGGATTTATTAACGCGGATTGAGATGATAGAAAACTCAGGAGCTGAGATTTTTATTAGTGTACACTGTAATGCTTTTCGCGGCGCAAATTTGTCAGGCGCGCAGGTATTTTACAGTCCTAAATTTGAGGAAAATAAAATATTGGCAGACCGGTTACAACAAGCTCTTAAAGAATTTCCCCCTGGTAACAAACGCCAAGCTAAGGAGGATTTGCACATTTTAATATTGAATGATACTAAGATGCGTGGGATACTCATTGAGACAGGATATTTGACGAACCAGAGAGAAGCTATATTACTAGCTGATAATGATTATCAGCAAAAACTAGTGGAGCAGATTGCTAAAGGTTTGGCGTATCATTTCAGCCAGAATGTGGCACGATAAGTAGTGAATATATAAATACGTGACAGCTATATTGATTTCCCCTCTGAATATTGAAAGGAGCAATTATTATATGCAGAACTTAACGATTTGTGCACTTATGCCCCACCCTCCACTTATGATACCTGAGGTAGGCAAAAGTGAGCTGGATAAAATTAAAAAAACAGTTACTTCTGCTCAGCTCGCTGCTAAAACCATTAAAGAACAAAATCCGCAGACAATTATTGTAATTACACCTCATGGACCGGTCTTTGAGGATGCTGCCAGTATTAGTATCCACCCAAGACTGAAGGGCAATTTCGGAGCATTTGGTGTACCTGAGGTATTTTTGGGCTTTGAAATTGATGATTTATTAGCAAGGCATATTTTGAAAAGTGCTGACCGCTTGGGAATAAATTTGGTTGAATTAACAGATGATAAAGCCAAGAGCTATCGCTTGAGCCTGACACTTGATCATGGGGCGTTAGTGCCACTCTATTATTTGAGTAAAGCTGGATTTAAAGGTCAGTTAATACATATATCTGTTGGTATGCTGTCCTATGAAGAAATGTATACTTTTGGCAAAGCCGTACAAATGGCTATTAATGCGGCAGGTAAACGGGTGGCAGTTATCGCATCAGGTGATTTATCCCATCGTTTAACACCTGATGCGCCAGCCGGTTATAGCCCGCGTGCTGCCGAATTTGATAAGCAAGTACTGCAGGCCGTACAGGATTTAAATGTAAAGGCATTACTGAGTATGGACCGTAATTTAGTAGAAGCAGCAGGTGAATGTGGTTTAAGATCCATTTTCTTTTTATTAGGGGTAGTAGGCGGGCTGGATGCCACTGCTGAGCTGTTATCCTATGAAGCACCTTTTGGTGTAGGATATGGGGTAGCGCTGATTACTATTAAAAATAAGGCGAAAAGTGCAGGTGAAGGGAAAAATGGTTAGTGAAAGTGAACCAGTTGTATTGGCTAGGGCTAGCTTACACAATTTTTTGGACAAGGCCACGATTTTGCCTGTGCCTGATCATTTAGCTGATGTATTGGTAGGACGGGCTGGTGTTTTCGTATCTTTAAAAAAGCATAATCGGCTACGGGGTTGTATTGGTACTTTTGCCCCAACAAGACCTAGTATTGCTAGTGAGATTATCTATAATGCCATTAGTGCTGGTACTGCTGATCCCAGATTTGAGCCAGTAAAGCTAGGCGAATTATCAGAAATAGATATTTCCGTAGATATTTTAGGTGCTCCTCAACCGATAGACAGTATCGATAAGTTAGATCCACACAAATATGGGGTTATTGTGAAGAACGGACGTAGAAGTGGACTCTTGCTACCCATGCTAGAAGGTGTTGATACAGTGGACGAGCAGCTAAGTATTGCCATGGAAAAAGCAGGTATTGGTCGGGAGGAAGAAATCGAGCTCTATAGGTTTACTGTGGTGCGGTACAAGTAGTGGAGGTTACAAGTATACGGGAGGCTATGTATTATCAGCCCCATGGAAGTGATATAATGTGCAGTTTATGTCCGAAGAAATGTGTAATTGCTGACAGGGAGACCGGTTTTTGTCGGGTACGCAAAAATATTGGTGGTAAGCTATACGCCCAAAATTATGCTGATTGTTCCTCATATGCGCTTGACCCTATAGAAAAAAAACCATTGTATCATTTTTATCCAGGTAGTTTAATCTTGTCACTTGGTACATGGGGTTGCAATTTTTCCTGTACATTTTGCCAAAACTGGCAGATAGCCCAGGCATCTCCCAGTACAAGATCGTTACCACCAGACAAAGCAGTAGAGATGGCCAAGCAGTATGAGAGTAAGGGCAATATCGGCATCGCTTATACGTATTCTGAACCAAGCGTCTGGTATGAATATGTTTTGGATACTGCAGTGGCTGCAAGACGCGCGGGGCTAAAAAATGTATTAGTGACAAATGGCTTCATTAATCCTGAGCCATTACAAGCACTGCTCCCCTATATCGATGCTCTGAATATTGATGTTAAGGCCTTTAGCAACGAATTTTATCATACAGTCTGTGCTGGAGGTCTTGAGTCTGTAAAACAAACGGTAGAGCGAGCAGCAAGTGCATGTCATGTGGAAATCACCACACTGCTTGTACCAGAACTTAATGACGATAGGGCTGAAATTGATGCATTGGCTCAGTGGTTGGCAAGGATAAATCCCAATATTCCATTACATTTTTCTCGTTATTTCCCCAATCACAAAATGGATAGACCTCCTACACCTGACAGTACGATGGTAATGGCCCAGCAAATAGCAAATCAATATTTAAATTATGTATACCTAGGCAACATGAGTGGGGATGGTGGCAATACGTACTGCCCTCAATGTAGTCAGTTGGTTATTGATAGAAGTGTATTTCACAGTTATTTAGTTGATCATAACAACTGTCCTCAGTGTGGGAGCGTAATCAGCATTATCGGTGAAACCAGCTTTAATCCTTTTTAATAAAGGGTTAAAGCTTTTTTAGACTTAAAACTGAAAATGAATAAACATTATGTAACATTTTATGCACCACGAAAATATAATATACAAATAGTATAAATTCATTTTATTTTTGAAAAAATAGAGATTGAGAGCTTCGTCGTATACCCCATCAAAGATTAGTTACTATTGATTAATGAGTGGGAGTTTGACTATGAGAAATATAGAATTAAGTGCATGTTTACGAGGGTTAGTTATCGGTGTAAATACAAAAGTACCTTTGGCCAATGGGGAATATGTTAATGAAATTAATTTTGATAATGCAGCTACGACTCCACCATTTTTTTCTGTCATGAAAGAAATTGCAGATTTCGCTCCATGGTATTCATCGATTCATCGTGGAACAGGATATAAATCACAATTATCATCAAATTTATATGAACATGGAAGAGATATTATTAAAAAATTTGTTCATGCTGATCATACCAGAGATGTTGTTATTTACACAAAAAATGCTACAGAATCGATTAATATACTTGCCTATCGATTATCCCAGGAAGATACACAATCAATGGTTCTTTCTACAGATATGGAACATCTGGCTAATGATTTACCTTGGAGAGATAAATTCCAGGTTAAGTATGTAGGAATTGATGAATATGGAAAGTTGTCCCTATACGATCTAGAAAATAAATTGCGGAAATATGAAGGGAAAGTAAAACTGGTTACTGTTACAGGGGCATCAAATGTAACTGGATATATAAACCCTATAGCTAAGATTGCGAAACTCGCTCATCAATATGGTGCACAGATTCTGGTTGATGGTGCGCAATTAGTTCCTCATGCATCGATTGATATGAAACCTTATGATTCGCCAGAACATATCGACTATCTTGTGTTTTCGGCACATAAAATGTATGCCCCATTCGGAATAGGTGTTCTTATCGGACCGAAGGAAACTTTTGAAAAAGGAGAACCAGTTTACAAAGGTGGCGGTGATGTAAGACTCGTTTCACACCAATTTATTGAATGGGATAGTCCGCCTGCGAAAGATGAGACTGGTACTCCCAATGTGATTGGTATTGCTGCATTAATAACAGCAATAGAAACGCTGCATTCGATAGGCATGAATGTTGTTCATGAATATGAGAGTAATTTGATTAACTATGCCATAGAGGGATTAAAAAATATTCCTGATATCAAGTTATATTGTCATAGTGAAAAAAATGAAGAACGAGTAAGTCTTATATCATTTACTATGCAAGGAATAAATCATAATGTAGTAGCTGAAATACTTTCTTGTGAAGCGGGGATCGCTGTAAGAAATGGTCTCTTCTGTGCCCATCCATATGTTGAAAAATTATTAAAATTAAGTACTCCGGACTTAGCGTACTTTCATAATAATCACGATGTACCCATTCCTGGGCTGGTTAGGATTAGCTTAGGCTTATATAATAATTATAATGAAATAGACATAGTACTAGAATTTTTAGAGAGGATTATAAGAAATAAAAATTATTACAAACAACAATATAAACACATGAAATGAAGCCGCTATTTTAGCGGCTTCATTTCTTGGAATCAAGAAAGTATACACTTTCTTGATTCCAAGTAAGAAAGACTAAGGCTTGTGCCTGCGTCTGAGGACTCGATACAAGCCTTAGTCTTTTCTTATATAAGATTATCTACAGTCTCCTAATAAGTGCATAATAAAGTGTTGTGCTGTTCTACCAGAGCGGCCAGCATGGGCTCTTTCCCATTTCAAGGCTTCTGATTGAAGGATGTCTAAGGGTATTGTAATATGATTTTTTACTGCTAATTCTTCAATTATCTTTAAATATTCAATTTGGCTGGGAGAAATGTAGGTTAACGTAATTCCAAAGCGGTCCGACAGAGAAAGTTTTTCATTCACAGTGTCTGAAGAATGAACATCGCCATTTTTTTCATTGCGGTCGTTCCAGTTTTCTTTAATCAAATGCATTCGATTGGAAGTAGCATAAATTAAAACATTATTTGGTTTAGATTCAATGCCACCTTCCATAATGGATTTTAGATATTTATATTCAATTTCGAATTCTTCAAAAGATAGATCATCTAAGAAAATAATGAATTTTTTTCCCATACTTCCCAGGACCGTTACGATATCATGGAAATAAGGAAGGTCGTGCTTGGCTACTTCAACAAGGCGCAGACCCTGGGAACAATAATGATTTACTAGTGCTTTTACCGAGGAAGATTTTCCAGTACCTCTATCACCAGCCAATAAGACATTGCAGGCAGGTCTGCCTGCGATAAAAGATTCCGTATTTTTGATTAAAGCGTTTTTTTGTCTGTCATAGCCAATTAAATCAGTGAGTCTGATCGGGTCACAGTTGGCGATTCCCTGGAGTCCTTTATCCTTATGCCATCTAAAAGCTGTGTGATTAGCCAGTTCTCCATAGCCATAACTTACATAGTGTTTGATAAGTTGGTCCAAGACTTCCTCGTGGGAGTCGGTTTCATGCATAGACAAGAAATAGGGTTGTAGTACTTCAAGGTAGCTTTTTCTTGTATTACTTGTCGGAGCGTAATGATTGATAAGTAAATCTGTATTCTCAAAAAAAGCAATATCTTGGTTAATAAATTTTTTTAGGATAGCAATATCGTGTATTGCCGCCGCGCGTAAGCTATCTCCGATTCTGCCGCTTGTTGTTTCTGCCATGATACTAAGCGTATTTTCATCGATGGCAATTAAATAGATGATATAGGATTTTAGAAGGTTGCCACTGAGTCCCAATTGCTCAGATTTTTGTATCAGTTTATAAAACAAATCAAAGGGAAGTTCGCTGTGTGTGCTCGCTTGGAATGTGCGGACATCTTGGACTAATTCATCGGTCATGATATTTCTATAAATTAATAATTGATCTAACTGTGAATATGTTTTTTTCATCAATTGTCACCACTTTACAATAAAATTTAAAGTACCAATTTTATTATAAATTTAATACATCGATAAGTAAAGTGATAAAAAATTGACACATTCCTGTCGCCAATGATAATATTATTATGTAGTATTGTAGGAAAATAATGAATATTTTAGCAGAATAGCAAAGTTTGTAGGTCGGTACCCCTAGATTAGGGGTGACTCTTTGCCTTCAAAAACGCGTAAAAAGGTAGGATGGGAAGAAATGAGTATTCAATTGTGGATTATTATTTTGTATATTTGTATACTATTTGGAATTAGTATTTATGTAAAGCGTCGAACTGAGAGTAGTAGTGGTTTTCTATTTGCCGGGCGCAAGCTGAGTACTACGTTGGTGGCGGCCAATATTGCAGGTACTGCCATTGGGGCAGCTGCGACCATCGGTGTTGCCGAAAATGCTTTTCAATCGGGTATTGCCGCTGGCTGGTATAATGTGGCCTGGGCAGCAGGATCCGTATTTATGGCGATGGTGGCCGCCGGCAAATATCGAGAGATGAATTGCACCACGATACCAGAATTATTTGAACGTTATTATGATAAAAAAGGCCGAGCCATTGCCGTAGTGGGCATGATTACCATTCAATTGGTTATTACGTCTTTGCAGTACCTCGCTGGTGGAGCTATCTTATCATCTCTATTGCCAGACATATTCTCTTTCCAAGGTGGCATGGTAACAAGCGCTATTGTATTTATCGGTACTACGATTCTAGGTGGTTTGTGGTCATCAGGATTATCGAATATTTTAAGTGTGACTCTTATTTATATTGGTGTTTTAATTAGCACTGTTACCATCGTGTCTAACCAAGGTGGAATTAGTGCGATCGCGGCTTCTTTGCCGCCTAGTGTAGATTGGTTTGGGCCGGTTGGTGGTTTGGGGCTCGCGACAATTATCGGTTGGATTGCCGTTATGATGACGCAGGCCGTTACCGCTCAAGGGCCAGTACAAGTTGCTTGCGCAGCGATTGATGCTAAAACGGCAAAAAAAGGGTTTTTGTGGGGAGCACTCTTAATGTTGCCTATCGGCTTTCTGTGCGCCATCATGGGTGTGGCCGCCCGGGCGGCACATCCAGGCATGAAGGCAACGATGGCTCTTCCCCAGATGATTATGGGTCTTGATCCAGTAGTATCTGGATTGACGCTGGCAGCACTCTGGGCGGCTGATGTTTCTACCGCTTGCCACATTTTACTTGGGGCGGGAACCTTATTTTCTCAGGATATTTATAAACGGTTTATTAATCCCAATATCAGTGACAAACGTTATACCCTCGTTAATCGTTATGCCATTCTTGGGCTGGGGATAGGCACCTTGTGGTTAGCCTTTAATGCCGCTGGTATTGTAAAGACGATGCTAATTGGTCTAAGTTTAACAACGGCTTTTACTTTAGTGTTTCTATTCACGATGTTTGCACCAGGTCTTTGTCGTCGAAACTCGGCTTTTTATACAACACTAGCCGGTATGGTGACTTTATTTATTTGGCAGGTATTCCCCTCAGTTCAGATTTTTGCCCATCCTATTTATATGGAATGGCTGGTTTGTCTTATAACCTTCTTTATTGTTGCCCTAGTTGACAAAGAAAAGATTACAGTTGCTAGTAAGCAGGAGGCTGCATAAAGTGGAAATTACAAGTATTGATGTAGGTAGAGCGGCATTGGCTATGGCCATCAGCCAGGATCGACAAGATGAGCAGCAACTGCGCGAAGGGTTACGTTCTCGTGGCATCCTGGCTACAGCGGTGGATTTTGGTGGCGAATACGTAACCTCCGTCAAGAAGATTATAGAAAGGTCAGTGGTTGCCGCCCAGCGTCAGGGGCTAGTGAATTCCAATCATGTTGGCGAAGGGGCAGTGGCTGGTGCCACTCATGCAGCCCTAGAGCAAATTACGCCCAAAGCAGTTGGACTCAATGTCGGCGGTAAAATAGGATTGGCACGCTTTGGTGAACACCTGTGTGTAGCCGTTTATTTTGGTGTGGGAGTACTTAACCTTAATGAAGTAGCGGTAGGTCTGGCCCACCGTTCATTACCGACAGGGTAATTATAGATTATTGTTATAGGAGATGCTTTTTTTAATTTTTTAACTATTTTAACTATTTAATATATATATAGCAAGAGTTATTTGATATACTATACATATAGTAAATAATACATAATACATGGTATTATGTAGTAGCGGGAGAGTATACATGAATCTTCATAATCTTGCTGAACTCGCAAAAGAAAGGGGAATATATATAATATGCTGACTCTACAATTCTTAGTCATATTAGGATGCCTGCTTCTCGGTACGCGTTTTGGAGGCATGGGTCTGGGACTTATTAGTGGGATTGGTCTTTTTATTCTTACATTTGTTTTTGGTTTGGAACCTGGTAAGCCACCAATTGACGTAATGCTGACCATCTTGGCAGTTATTGCCTGTGCGTCTGTACTGCAAACCGCTGGCGGTTTGAATGTCATGTTAAAGGTTGCAGAACGTGTATTACGTCGTCATCCGTCGTATATCACCATTTTGGCTCCAATCACTACATGGACTTTGACAGTGCTGTGTGGTACTGGTCACGTAGTTTACACTATGTTTCCCATTATCTATGATGTTGCTATTAAAAAGGGCATCCGTCCAGAACGCCCCATGGCTGTTGCATCAGTTGCATCTCAAATGGGGATCGGCGCATCGCCTGTGTCGGTTTCAGTGGTGTCCATGGTTTCCATTTTGGCAGCAGGTCACGGTATAGGAAAGGCTGTTGGTATTTTTGATTTGCTCATGATCTCCATTCCAGCCACCTTTGTGGGAGTGGTTATTGCTGCCCTGTGGAGCATGACTCGTGGTAAAGATCTGGATAAGGACACAGAATTCCAGGCTAAAATTCAAGATCCAGAGCAAAAAGAGTATATTTATGGCAGTGTTGAGACATTACAGGATACACAATTACCTAAGGAAGCCTACTGGGCAACTTGGATTTTCTTTGTGGGCATTGCCGGAGTTATACTGCTCGGTTCATTCCCTAGTTTACTGCCTGCCTTTGGTGCTGTTGGTAAACTCAAGCCCATGTCCATGACCCTCGCCATTCAAATGGTGATGCTGATTGCTGGCGCTGCTATTATGATGTCTTGTAAGGTGAATTCACGAGATGTTTCCAAAGGCCCTGTCTTTCAGGCTGGTATGGTTGCCATTGTTTCCGTATTCGGCGTGGCTTGGATGACCGATACTTTCTTCCAATCACACTTTGAATTATTAAAAAATACGTTGGCAGGCGTTGTCGCCAGCAAACCTTGGATGTATGCTATTGTACTGTTTCTAGTTTCGAAACTAGTTAATAGCCAGGCGGCAGCGATTGCAGCGATTGCTCCCATGGGTGTTGCCCTTGGGGTAGATCCTAAAATGATGGTTGCTTTTTTCCCGGCTGCTTATGGTTATTTTGTATTGCCAACATATCCAAGTGATTTGGCCTGTATTGGATTTGACCGCTCTGGTACAACTCGTATCGGCAAATTCATCATCAATCACAGTTTCATTATACCTGGTCTGATTGGTGTAATAAGCGGATGTACTACTGGCTACCTATTAGTTCAGATATTATTCTAACAGGGTATTCATTTAAGAGGAAAACCTGCAAAATACATGTATTTTGCAGGTTTTTTTTGTTTTAATAGCGAATACTATCAATAAATGCCTCTTTTTACAAAACGTCCTGCTTATTAAATGTAACCGCGAAATAATGCTTGCCCCGAGAATGTCGAGCAAGCAATTGAATTAATTATGCAAAAAACAGTTGCATAATTATACAGTATACGTGTATAATTATAAAGAAGAAAAGGGGGAAGCACAATGAAAGTTAGTATTATTGGAGCAACAGGCTATGCGGGAGCAGAATTATTAGGGATATTAGTCAATCACCCAGAGGTAGAGATTAGGCATATTACCTCCGAAAGCCGGACTGGCGCTTCGATTGTTGATTCCTATCCACATCTGAGGGGATTTTATGATAAAAAATTAAGTAGCATGACCGATATTGATCAGTTTGCCGATAGTCAGGCTGTGTTTATTGCCCTGCCCCATGGGCATGCCATGGGCATCGGCAAACAATTAGCTGATCAAGGCATAAAGATCATTGATTTAGGTGCCGATTATCGTTTTCGTGATGAAGATATTTATGAACAATGGTATAAGGTTCCCCATACACATCGGCAATCTGGCGCAGTCTATGGACTCACTGAGCTGTATCGTCAGCAAATCAAGGATGCAACCATTGTCGGTAATGCCGGCTGTTTTACGACTGCTAGTATTTTAGCGCTGGCACCAATTGCCAAAGCTCATTTGATTGATGTAAAGAGCATTGTTGTTGATGCTAAATCAGGTATGTCAGGTGCTGGACGTAGTGCTAGTCTAGGTAATAATTTTGCTGAGATGTATGATAATATGAGAGCCTATAATATTGGCGGTCACCGCCATACGCCAGAGATTGAGCAGGCGCTCACTGAACTTTCAGGTCAAGATGCTATCATTAGTTTTACGCCACATGTCGTTCCAATGTCTCGGGGTATTTTCAGCACTTGTTATGCGAATCTTGCTGCAGGGGTAACACCAAACGATGTTGATCAGGCTTTTCATGAACTCTATAGTCAGGAATATTTTATTCGCCTCTTAGGGCGGGGCGGCTATCCAGCCGTTAAAAATACTCGTGGTTCCAACTTTTGTGATATAGGCTGGCATATTGATCCTCGTACCAATCGTGTCATTGTTATATCAGCAATTGATAATTTGGTTAAAGGCGCAGCCGGCCAGGCAGTACAAAACTTTAATGTCATGTTTGGTTTGGCGGAAAATACTGGATTAACAAAAATGGCATTATATCCGTGAAATTTTGAGGAGGTTTTTCTATGTTAAAAAAGATTATAGGCGGAATTACTGCACCTAAAGGCTTTAAAGCTGCTGGGGTAAAAGCAGGCCTTAAAAAAAGTGGCAAACTGGATTTAGCCATTATATATAGTACTGTACCTGCGAGCGTCGCAGCCGTATTTACGACGAATACGATGGCGGCGGCACCTGTTATTGTGTCTCGCCTTGCAGTCCAAAAAGGTACAGCTTCTGCTGTAGTGATTAACTCTGGCTGTGCCAATGCATGTACAGGTCCTCAGGGCCTTATTGATGCGCAGGCCATGGCTCATATGACGGCTCAGCTCCTAAAGATAGAAGACCAAGAAGTCATCGTATCTTCCACTGGAATTATTGGTGTGAATCTGCAAATGGATAAAATTGAAAAGGGTATAAAAAAAGCAGTGTCCCTGCTTGCCCAGCAGGGACAGGATCATAATGCAACCACTGCGATTATGACGACGGATACCTTTCCTAAAAGCTGCGCTTATGAATTTGAATTAGGCGGCGTACCTGTTCGTATTGCTGGCATTGCTAAAGGTTCAGGGATGATTCACCCCAATATGGCTACCATGCTGTGTTGTATCACGACTGATGCTGCCATTGCCGCGCCAATTTTAAAAAAGGCGTTGACTGCAGCGGTCAATGTATCATTTAATATGATATCAGTTGATGGGGATAGTAGTACCAATGATATGACAAGTGTTCTTGCTAATGGCCTAGCTGGCAATACCTTAATTGATAGTACAGATAGTAAGGATTATACGATCCTGACTGCTGCATTAACCCAGGTATGTATTTACTTGGCGAAACAGGTAGTCCGTGATGGCGAAGGAGCCACTAAGTTTTTAGAAATTACGGTGCAAGGTGCCGAGAATGATGTTGATGCGAAAAAAGCCGTCATGGCCATCGCTAAATCTCCACTCGTTAAAACAGCTTTTTTTGGTGAAGATGCGAATTGGGGACGTATCCTTTGTGCGGTGGGTTATTCTGAGGCAGTGGTAGATCCAGAAAAAGTAGTACTGGCGATTGGTGATGTGACCATTGTTGACCAAGGTGTTGGCGTAACCTTTAATGAAAAAGCACTCAAGGATATCATGGCGCAACAAGATATTACAGTGACTGTAGATTTGTGCCTTGGCACGGGGAAAGCCACTATGTGGACATGTGACTTTTCTTATGAATATGTAAAAATTAATGGGGAATATCATACATGAGAGGCGATGATGAAGTGACGAAGCCATTGGAAACGGCAGCAGTACTCATTGAGACACTGCCCTATATGCAACAATTTGCTGGTAAAACAGTGGTTATTAAATATGGTGGCAATGCCATGATTAATTCGGAACTTAAACTGAGCGTCATTCAAGATATTACGCTTTTAAAATATGTGGGTATGCGTCCTGTTGTTGTACATGGCGGTGGTCCGGAAATTACTAATTTTTTAAATCAGCTGGGCAAAAAAACGACTTTTGTCAGTGGACTTAGAGTCACTGATGAGGAGACTGTATCAGTGGCAGAAATGGTGCTGGTCGGTAAAATTAATACGGAAATTGTAAGCTTGCTCAATCGACATGGAGCCAAGGCTGTGGGGCTAAGCGGCAAAGACGCGGATTTGATTGTTGCGAAAAAACATTTAGCCCAGGTTCATGAAAATGGGCAAGTGACGGCAGTCGATATTGGTTTTGTGGGTGATGTTGAGCATATCAATACAGATATTTTAAATACCCTTCTTGACCGTGGTTATATTCCTGTTATTGCCCCCATTGGTGTGGGGCGAGATAATGAAAGTTACAACATCAATGCAGATTATGTGGCTGGTGAAGTGGCAGGCGCTCTTGGCGCTGAAAAATTAATCATGTTAACAGATGTTGCCGGTATTTATCGTGACTTTAATGACAAGGATAGTTTTATATCGACTCTGTCCCTTACTGACGCTCAGAAAATGATTAACGATGGTAGTGTAGAGGGTGGGATGATTCCTAAGGTAGAAACCTGCATCAGAGCCCTTCAAGGCGGTACGGCTAAAACACATATTATTGATGGTAGGCAACCACACTCTATATTATTAGAGATTTTTACTGCCCAAGGTATTGGCACGCAGGTTGTGAGATAAGGGAGGATAACAATATGAATAAACAGCAAGTAGTAGAAACCATTGACCAGTATTATATGCCCGTATTTGCCCGCTATAATATTGTGTTATCCCATGGCGAAGGACCTTATGTATATGATCATGATGGAAAAAAATATTTGGATTTTTTGGCAGGTATTGCCGTCAATTTGCTTGGGCATGCTCATCCTGCATTAGTATCAGCCATAGCGCAGCAAGCTGGCAAAATGATTCATTGTTCGAATCTTTATTATACACAGGTTCAGGCTGTGCTTGTGGAGAAGCTGGCGGCTGTCAGCGGCCTTGATAAAGTATTCATCGCCAACAGCGGGGCAGAAGCCAATGAAGGTGCTATCAAACTAGCGCGCAAATATGCTAAAACCTTGAATTCTAGCAGAGTAGAAATCATTAGTGCTCAGCATTGTTTTCATGGGCGGACTTTAGCCACCTTAACGGCCACAGCTCAGCCGAAATATCAAGCGGGGTATGAGCCCCTGCCAGGCGGATTTAAGTATGTGGATTACAATGATATGGAGGCCTTGAAAGCTGCAGTATCAGAGAAGACCTGCGCCATTTTACTCGAACCCATTCAAGGCGAAGGTGGTATTAATATGCCAGATGCTGATTATCTGCAGCAAGTGCGTAAGCTGTGTGATGAGACAGGAGTACTCCTGATACTTGATGAAATCCAAACAGGTATGGGACGTACCGGCACGATGTTTGCTTATCAGCAGTATGGTATTATTCCGGATATTGTTACCCTAGCAAAAGGTCTGGGCGGCGGTGTGCCAATTGGTGCTTTTATTGCCAGTGATACGGTCGCGTCAGCCTTTCATGGTGGGGATCATGGCTCAACGTTTGGGGGGAATCCATTAGCTTGTGCGGCAGCCAATGCTGTTTTGGCAGAGATTGAAGAGGCCGGGCTACTAGCAAATGCGCAGCAGACAGGAGTCTATTTATTCAATGCATTAGTGAAGCTTCAGGAGAAATATCCTGCTATTATTACCCAGGTTAGAGGTAAAGGCTTAATGCTAGGCGCCCAGTTGACGATAGAAGGGCGAGATATCGTCAATAGTTGCCTCGGCGAAGGGGTCATTATCAACTGTACAGCAGGTAATGTCCTACGGTTTGTGCCACCACTCATTATTCAGCCCGCTCATGTGGATGAAATGATTGCAGTGCTTGATAAGGTATTGGCAAAACTGGTAAAAATAGAAATTGTTGTTTAAATCAGATAATTATTTATGGGGGTTATTGTTATGGGTATAGAGGTGAAAGATTTACTATCAGTTCATGATTTATCAACAATTGACGTTAATAAGATATTAGACTTGGCTAAGACGCTAAAAGCGCAGCTAAGAAACGGTAAGCAACACCATTTATTAAAAGGCAAAACCTTGGGGATGATTTTTCAAAAATCATCCACGCGTACACGCGTATCTTTTGAGGTAGGCATGTGGCAACTGGGCGGCTCAGCCCTGTTTTTAAATGCCAATGACTTGCAGATTGGCCGCGGCGAACCTGTCAAAGATACGGCTCGGGTATTGTCACGGTATGTAGATGGTATTATGATCCGTACTTCTTCCCATGATGAAGTGATAGAGATGGCGAGGTTCGCCACTGTACCTGTTATCAATGCCCTCACAGAGATGATGCATCCTTGCCAAGCGTTAACTGATATATTTACTGTCAGGGAACACAAAGGCAATCTGCAGGGCCTCAAAATGGCTTATATTGGCGATGGCAACAATATGGTACACTCACTCATCCATGCATGTGCTAAAGTAGGGATAAACCTTGCCATTGCTACGCCAAAAGGCTATGAACCTGATGCGGCAATCGTAAGTGAAGGACTCGAAGTTGCAGCAGTGATGGGGAGTACGATTACCCTTGGAAATGATCCTTTGTTGGCGGCGGAGCAGGCCGATGTATTATATACAGATGTATGGGCTAGCATGGGCAGAGAAACCGAGCAAAATATTAGAAAAGTAGCCTTTGCCGGCTATCAAATAAATAGTGAAGTCATGAACGTTGCCAAGGCTGACGCCATTGTTTTACATTGTCTACCAGCGCATCGAGGCGAAGAAATTACAGATGAAGTTATGGAAAGCAAGCAATCCGTAGTTTTCGATCAAGCTGAAAATCGCTTGCACGTACAAAAAGCAATTATGGTATTATTAATGGGTAAATAACTAATGTAAGGAGATTATAAAAATGAGTGAAATTAAAAAAGTTGTACTGGCTTATTCGGGGGGCCTAGATACCTCGGTCATTATCCCGTGGTTAAAAGAAACCTACAATTGCGAAGTCATCGCCATGTGTGCTGATGTAGGCCAAGGTGATGAATTAGCACCAGTTCACGATAAAGCCATTAAGTCAGGGGCTAGTAAGGTATATATTGAAGATCTAACCAAAGAATTTGTCGAAGATTATATTTGGCCAACCCTTAAAGCTGGAGCTGTCTACGAGGGCAAATATTTGCTCGGTACTTCTTTCGCACGGCCTATTATTGCCAAAGCCTTAGTCAGAATTGCTGAACTCGAAGGGGCTGACGCAATTGCCCATGGTGCAACAGGCAAGGGTAATGACCAAGTACGTTTTGAATTGACGATTAAAGCACTAGCGCCTCATCTCAAGATTATTGCTCCTTGGCGACTGTGGGATATCCGCTCTCGTGAAGATGCTTTTGATTATGCGGAAAAACACAATATTCCAATTCCAGTAGCGAAATCACGTCCGTATAGTATGGATCGTAATATTTGGCATTTGAGCCATGAAGGCGCAGATCTGGAAAATCCGGCTAATGCACCACTTGATGATGTATATTTGGTGACTCGCACACCAGAAAGTGCTCCAGATAAGGCTGCTTATGTGGATATCGACTTTGAAAAAGGTATTCCTGTGGCTATTGATGGTGAAAAACTGGCAGCTGTTGCATTGCTCGAAAAACTCAATGCCCTAGGTGCTGAGCATGGTATTGGTATTACTGATATGGTCGAAAATCGTTTAGTGGGTATGAAGTCTCGCGGCATTTATGAAAATCCAGGCGGATCTATATTGTACTATGCTCATCATGAATTAGAATTATTAACACTTGATCGGGCTACTATGCATTATAAAGAGCAAGTTGCTATCCGTTATGCTGAACTTGTCTATGATGGCATGTGGTTCTCACCGCTCAAGGAATCTCTCGATGCTTTTGTGGACTCGACTCAACAAACTGTGACAGGTACTGTACGCTTAAAACTATATAAAGGCAATATCATCAGTGCTGGCACTAAATCAAAATATTCACTGTACCATGAAGGGTTTGTTACTTTTGGTCGTGATGAAGTCTATAACCAAAGTGATGCTGAAGGATTTATCAACTTGTTTGGACTCCCTCTAAAAGTTCGCGCTTTGATGATGCAAGAGGTTAACAAAAAATGAGTAAATTGTGGGGCGGTAGATTTACCAAAAATACAGATGTAATGGTGGAGGAGTTTACCTCCTCCATTTCCTTTGATAAGCGTATGTATGCCGAAGATATTGCAGGCAGTATTGCCCATGCTACCATGCTCGCGAAATGCGATATTATTGCCACTGAGGAAGCAACGACTATTATTGAGGGCCTAACCGGTATTTTGGCAGATATTGAAGCAGGAAATTTCAGCTTTGAAGTATCCTTAGAAGATATCCATATGAATATTGAAAAACGCTTAACCGAGCGTATCGGAACCGTGGGCGGGAAACTGCATACGGCCCGTAGCCGTAATGACCAGGTAGCCTTGGATACCCATATGTATCTCAAACGCGAAATCCGTAATATTGGTATGCTGATCTGTGAACTCCAGCAGGCCATTGTGGAAGTAGCAGAAAAACATAAGTCCGTCATTATGCCTGGTTATACGCATCTGCAGCGCGCTCAGCCGATCTTATTTGCTCATCATATGATGGCTTATTTCTTTATGCTATCTCGTGATTTTCGTCGTCTGAAAGGTGTTTGGGAAGGCACTGACATCATGCCCCTTGGAGCAGGCGCTCTAGCTGGCACGACTTTTCCTATTGACAGACATTTTGTCGCGAGTGAGCTAAAGTTTAGTGAGGTCTATGAAAATAGTATGGATGCAGTCAGTGATCGAGATTATATTTTGGAATTTTTATCCTGCGCCTCCATATTGATGATGCATCTGAGTCGTATCAGTGAAGAAATTATTATCTGGTCATCCTCAGAGTTTTCTTTTATTGAGCTAGATGACGGTCATTGCACCGGTTCGAGTATTATGCCACAGAAAAAAAATCCAGATGTGGCTGAGCTGGTACGTGGTAAGACTGGAAGAGTTTTCGGGCATTTGATGGCTCTCTTAACTACTGCCAAAGGATTGCCACTGGCGTATAACAAAGATTTGCAGGAAGATAAAGAAGGTATGTTTGATACCATTGATACCTTAAAATTCAGCCTAACAGTTTATGCTTCCATGCTGAGAGGCATGAAAGTCAATGACAAGGTTATGGACGCAGCCGTACGCAATGATTTTTCCAATGCCACAGATATGGCTGACTATCTAGTGAAAAAAGGCTTACCTTTCCGCCAAGCTCATGAAGTCGTGGGGAAATGTGTAGCTTACTGTCTTGGAGAAAATAAATGGCTCATGGATTTGTCGCTAGCAGAGTTCAAACAATTCTCCCCCTTATTTGAAACTGATATTCTAGAGGCAATACAAGTAGAGACTTGTGTTAATGCTCGTAACTCCTATGGTGGAACTTCGTCTGCTGGGGTACAGCAAGAATTTACAATAGCAGAGCAAATTCTACTCAAACAGCAAGGAATGATCGATATATTTACAAAATACAATATATAATGCCTCTATTTGTGGTAAAATAGAGTGGATATATTGCTTTTTAAAGCGACAAGGAGGTCCAATATGACTGAAATTATAGTTGTAAAGAAGGATGCACTGGGGGCAATGCCCCCAGAAGATGAACTAGGATTTGGCGAATATTTTACTGATCATATGTTTACTATGGAGTATGACCCTCAAAAAGGTTGGAATAATCCTCGTGTGGCTCCTTATAATGAATTCTGCATATTTCCAGCGGCCATGGTTCTTCATTATGGCCAGGCTATCTTTGAAGGCATCAAAGCATTCCGGACCGCTGATGATCGGGTCGTTGTATTTCGCCTTAAAGATTATCTGCGCAGGTTCAATAAATCAGCTGACGCACTCTGCATACCAAATATTGATGTTGATTTAGTCGCTGAAGGTTTAAAAAAAGTTGTTGAAGTTGATAAAACATGGGTGCCAAGCACAGTGGGTACTGCCTTGTATATTAGGCCGGTGATTATTGCCACTGATCCCTATGTCGGAGTTAAGGTATCTGATACCTACAAATTATTTATCATATTATCACCCGTAGGTGCATATTATGCCGCAGGCTTTAATCCAGTGAGTATCAAAGTCGAGGATAAGTATGTCCGCGCGACCTTGGGTGGTCTCGGGGAAGCTAAAACGCCAGCTAACTATGCTCTGAGTTTAAAGGCCCAAGTGGAAGCCGCAAAAGAAGGTTTTTCCCAGGTACTCTGGCTTGATGCTGTTGAACGCAAGTATATTGAAGAAGTTGGCACCATGAATATTTTCTTTAAGATTAACGGTGAGATCATTACACCAGCCTTGGTTGGTAGTATCCTGAGCGGCATGACCAGGCGAACAGTATTGGAACTGTCCAAGGCTTGGGGGCTGAAAGTATCAGAACGTCGTATTACCATTGATGAAGTATTTGCTGCCCATGCACAAGGCCAGCTCGAAGAAGTGTTCGGCACCGGAACAGCAGCTGTGATTTCCCCAGTAGGTGAATTGTCTTGGAAAGGCAAAAAAATTGTTATCAATCATAATAAGACGGGCGAGTTTTCGCAAAAACTATTTGATACGGTTACAGGTATACAGTATGGAACAGTAGAAGATAAATTTGGTTGGATAGAAGAAGTAACTAGATTCTAATAGGAAGAAAATAATACCTTTTGCATAGTATTTGTATGAGGTATTATTTTTTTTAATTGTTTAACGAAAATAATAAAGGTTTTGCTTGATATTGGGTAGAATAAATTAGTATTTGTTTGTAATTTAATTAGAGTGAGGAGTTTGGTGTATAATGCCGCAAATTAAAGCCGTCATTTCAACAATTAGCTTGTTGGATATCTGTGATATGCTCATTGTAGCTGTTGTCTTATACAAGCTATATGTCATGATTAAAGATACGAGAGCCTTAGCATTGCTCAAAGGCTTAATTGTGATGTTGATTGCTACCGCTATCAGCAAATGGCTCGGACTTAATGTTATTTACTGGCTATTGCAAAAAACCATGACAGTCATGCTTGTAGCCCTGCCAGTAGTTTTTCAGCCTGAACTGAGGCGGGCTCTGGAGCAACTCGGCAGAGGCGGATTATTTAAAAAAAGTGTCTTCCTAAATGAAGAAGAACAGGAAAGCCTTTTGGATAATTTAGGAAAAGCAGTAGCGGTGTTGGCGAAAAATAAAATTGGAGCATTGATTGTACTTGAAAGAGAAACGGGTCTTAATGATTATATTGAGACAGGTATCAAGGTAGATGGCCTTGTTTCCAATGAATTTCTAATTAATATTTTTATTCCTAATACACCACTTCATGATGGCGCCGTTATTCTCAGAGGTAACCGAATTATGGCAGCTGGTTGTCTTTTACCTTTGACTGAGGATCGTAGCCTAAACAAAGAATTGGGTACACGTCATCGCGCTGCTATTGGCCTTGCTGAGCAAACGGATGCAGTTGTGGTCGTCGTTAGTGAGGAAACAGGCATTATATCCCTGGCTCGTGGTGGGCGTCTGGTGAGGGATCTTGATGCGGATTTACTGAAGGACAAATTACGTCCACTATTTGCCAATAAAACCCACCCCTTGGGCAACTTTTTAAATTGGAGGCAGCATTTATAATGGATAGACTTCCAAAAAAAAATATTACAGCTAAAATACTTGCTCTTATTATGGCCATTAATTTGTGGGTATTTGTCATGAATGAACAAAATCCACCAGTGGAAATCAGTATGGATATTCCCCTCGAAGTACGAAATCTTTCTAATGCAGCGATGGCTGTGGATATTCCAGAGTATGTGCGAGTCAAAGTACGTGGTCCTCGGACGCTCATCATTGGACTGGCTCAGAAGGATATAAAATCATATGTTGACCTTAAAGGTTTATCTGATGGGAGTAATACTGCCAAGGTTAATACTGCCATTCCAGCCAATTTTGAATTAGTAGAAGTTAGCCCTGAAAAAATTAATTTTCGATTAGATACCATTGCCAGTCGTGAGGTACCTGTTGAAGCTAAGATTATTGGTACACCACCTGCGGGAGGAGCCGTGGGCAAAATCAGCTATAGTGTGCCTACTGTGATAATAAAAGGGCCTAGTGCGCTACTCAGTGCAGTAGTCAAAGCGAAAGCAGATGTGGATGTAACGGGCCAAACCATTGATTTTACCCTCAGTGCACCTTTAGTACTCGTTGATGCAAATGGCAAAAGAGTTGAAGGCCTAACTGTTGCACCTGGGAATGTGGCCATTTCTCTGGCAGTGATACCGATGGTGCATAAAAAAATGGTTGATATTAAGCCCAATATTGTAGGTACATTGGCTAAAGGGTTCATATTAAACCAGGTTAGTATCAATCCCGACAAGGTTGAAATTAGTGGTGATGATCAAGCATTAGGAAAAACTGACTTTATTGTTACTGAGCCAATTAATCTCACTGGAATTGATAAGGATACAGGGATAGAAGTTAAACTGCAAACAAAAGAAGGTATAGCGTTCAGTAAGAATAGTGTAATGGTGAATATTAGTATCGCAAAACAGTGATGCTAGACATACGTAAGAAAGGAGCAAAATTATTTGTTACGGATCATTAATATAAGAGTGCCCTTCGCAGAGAATATCAATATCAATGCATTAGCAGCTAAAAGGCTAAAATTACCACCGCGGGCTGTGCTTGAGGTGGTCATTGTGCGTAAGGCCCTTGACGCCCGCCGCAAAAATAATATAAGCTTTGTATATTCCCTTGATGTTAAAGTTTCAGTGCCGGAAGGACAGGTTTTATCTGCACTGAATGGTGATCGTGATGTGGCTGTAGCCAATGAGCAAAAGCCTGAAAACCTCATCTCTGGAAATCGCGAGCTACAGCATCGGCCTGTGGTCATTGGCCTGGGACCAGCAGGTATGCTAGCAGCTCTTACCTTGGCTCAGTATGGCTACCGTCCATTAGTCCTGGAACGAGGCCGAGACGTAGATATGCGGTCCAAGGATGTGGCCAAATTCTGGCAAACAGGACAGTTTGATGAAAAATCTAACGTACAGTTTGGTGAAGGTGGGGCAGGAACTTTTTCTGACGGCAAACTAACAACGCGTGTTAATGATCCTTTGATGCGCCAGGTATTAGATATTTTTGTTCAGGCTGGTGCACCAACTGAAATTACATATATGCATAAACCCCATATTGGTACAGACAAATTGCGAAACATTGTCAAACATATTCGAAAGCAGATTATTGACCTAGGTGGTCAAGTGGAGTTTGAAGCTCAGGTCACTGATATTGAGATCAAGAATGGCGAAATTACAGGGATCGTTGTCAATGAGAATCGGCATATCCCTTGCGACCTCGCCTTATTTGCCATTGGGCACAGCGCCCGTGATACGTATGCCATGCTCCATAGCCGTGGCATAGATATGGAAGCCAAGGCCTTTGCTATCGGGGTGCGTATTGAGCATCCACAAGATATCATCGACAAATCTCAGTATGGAAGCTCAGCTGGTCATGATCATTTGCCAGCGGCTGATTATAGTCTAGTTTATCATGCAAAAGATACCAAGCGGACTGCCTATTCTTTTTGTATGTGCCCAGGGGGGCTGGTAGTAGCTGCTGCTTCCGAGACAGGCGGAGTGGTAACCAATGGTATGAGCTTGTACAATCGTGGCTCAGGCATGAGCAACAGCGCCTTGGTGGTCAATGTTTCTCCGGAGGATTTCGGCAGTAATGTACTGGGTGGAATTGAATTTCAGCGTAAATATGAGCAGCTAGCCTTTGCGTGCGGGGGGAGCAATTATCATGCTCCGCTGCAGACTGTGGGTGATTTTTTGGCAGGCACGGTTGGCAGTACTGCATATCACACCACGCCTAGTTATCGACCAGGGGTGATTGCCGCTGATCTGCGGCAATGTTTGCCTGACTTTGTGGTTGATACCCTGGTACAGGCCCTGCCTGATTTTGACCGCAAGATTAAAGGGTTTGCTCATCCCCAGGTTATTATGACAGGGGTAGAAACCAGAACATCGGCGCCTGTACGCATTGTGCGCAATAAGGATTACATGTCGGTGAATACACAAGGCTTTTATCCAATTGGGGAAGGTGCTGGCTATGCAGGCGGTATCATGAGCGCTGCTCTTGATGGCCTTAACTGTGCCACTTCGATTATAAAACAATATAAGATGTAGAAAATAAGGATGTTCGACTGCTAGCGCATCGAACAAAGCATCACATCGTCGCTAAAGCGTCGTGCAGAAAGATGACGTTCGACTGCTCACGCATCGAACAAAGCGATCACATCGCCGCTAAAGCGTCGTGTGCCTGCTTTTGATGAAAGGAGTTACTGAGATATATGGGTAAATTTTTTGGTACAGATGGAGTCCGGGGGATTGCAAATAAAGACTTAACACCAGAACTAGCGTTTAAACTCGGCTGGGCAGCCACTACATATTTTGGCAGGGATCATGAGAAACCTGTGATTGTCATTGGCCGTGATACGAGGGTTTCTGGACTCATGCTAGAAGCAGCTTTATGTGCAGGAATTTGTTCGGCAGGTGGACAGGCCATTGTCTTAGGGATCGTACCAACGCCGGCAGTCGCTTATTTAGCAAAAACATTAAATGCCCAGGCAGGTGCCGTCATATCCGCATCCCACAATCCCTATCCCGATAATGGTATTAAGTTTTTTGCCGGTACTGGATATAAACTATCTGATGCCGTAGAAAACGAGCTAGAAGAATTAGTGCTAGGCTACAAGGAAGATATGAAGCGACCTGTGGGTGCTAAGGTAGGTATAATTGCTTTTCGTCATGATTTACTGAAACAGTATATTGACTATTTGGTACGCACTGTGGATGTTGATTTTACAGGTCTAAAAATGGTGGTTGACTGTGCGCATGGTGCATCTTATGAAGTAGCACCTGTAGTATACAAACGTCTCGGTGCTGAGGTTATTGTGATTCACGACCAGCCGACAGGCACTAATATTAATGAAAACTGTGGTTCTACCCATATGGCAGGGTTGCAGGCAGCTGTTACCCTACATAAAGCGGACTTTGGTATTGCTCATGATGGTGATGCTGATCGCTGTTTGGCAGTTGATGAACATGGTGTGCTGATTGATGGTGATCAAATGATGGTCATCTGTGCACTAGATCTTTTAGGGCAAAATAAGCTCAAGGACAATACCTTGGTAGCCACTGTGATGAGTAATATTGGTCTTTATCAAGCCATCAAAAGGGCAGGGGCTAGGGTGGAAGTGGTGGGCGTGGGGGATCGTTATGTACTGGAAAATATGCAAGAAAAATCATTTACGCTTGGCGGAGAACAATCAGGCCATGTGATTTTTGCTGAGCATAGCACCACCGGCGATGGAGTTTTAACGGCGCTGCAAGTCATTGCCGCCTTGAAAAAAAGTGGTAAGAGCATGTCAGAACTGGCAGCCGTGATGACACGCTATCCGCAACTATTGGTCAATGTGCGGGTGGAAAGTAAAGAGGGCTGGGAAGAAAATAAGGCGATTGCTCATGCGATTGCCCAAGGTGAAGTTGAACTGTTTGAGGAAGGTCGCATACTCGTGCGGCCCTCAGGCACAGAGCAGCTCATTAGAGTGATGGCTGAGGGTCCAGACATGGATAAGCTAGAGCGTATTGTGAATAACATTGCAGGTATTGTAAAAGCTCAGCAAAGATAAGTTGACCAAAGTCATAGAATATAATACAATAAGGTATGCGAAGGAGCACATTGGTGCTCCTTTTCATATTTATATTGTAAATGGGGGTGAGATATGGATAGGTGAGAACTTTTTGACATACAGTATACAATAAAAGCGCTGGAGCTTGCTGATCACTGTTATTTTGAACAGACTTCATTAGCAAGCAGACGAGGAAGAGGTTTATCGAAAATTCAGCGGATACCTCTCGGCTACTCTGCAACCGATAAACAGCGACAAAACTGCGAGGTGACTTGCAGGACAAAACGCCTGAAGCAGAAAGAATACACAAATGCATATTTGAAGATTATTATGAAAGAAAATTTAGGAGGTATTACCATATGTGTGGTATTGTCGGATATATCGGCCCTAAACAGGCCTCAACGTTTTTAATGGAAGGGTTAAGTAAATTAGAGTACCGTGGTTATGATTCAGCAGGTATTGCGGTGCATGACGGTGACAATATTATTGTTGAAAAAACCATTGGTCGTTTGGCTAATTTAGAAAAAAAATTAGAAGCCCAGAATCTAAAGGGTGGTCTAGGGATTGGGCATACCCGTTGGGCAACTCATGGTCGCCCATCTGAAGTCAACTCTCATCCTCATAGTGATTGTACTGGCAATTTTGTAGTGGTGCATAATGGTATTATTGAAAACTATATGCATTTGAAAGAAGATCTCATTGCAAAAGGACATGTATTTAGCTCAGAAACAGATACGGAAGTCGTAGCCCATTTGTTGGAAGAACACTATAACGGTGATTTTGAAGCAGCCGTAAAAAAAGTATTAGACGATATTTCAGGGTCTTATGCCTTGGTATTTATGAGCAAATTTGAGCCTGATAGAATTATCTGCACAAAGCAAGATAATCCACTTGTTATCGGTCTCGGTGAAGGCGAGAATTTTATCGCCTCTGACATTCCGGCTATTATCGCCCGTACCCGCAGAACCTATATCTTGAGTGATGGCGAAATGGCAGTTGTTACCAAAGATTCAGTATGGGTGACCAATCGACAAGGTGTGCCAATCACTAAAAAAGTATTTGAAGTCAATTGGGATGCTGAAGCCGCAGAAAAAGGTGGCTATGAGCATTTTATGATAAAAGAAATCTATGAGCAACCTAAAGCCATTCGTGAAACCATGATAAGTCGTCTCGCTAAAGATAACAGCCATATTACGTTTGAAGAACTAAAATGGACCAAAGGCGAAATGGCAGCCATTACAAAAGTAGTGATTGTCGCCTGTGGTACTGCTTATCATGCTGCTATTGTCGGCAAATACTATATTGAAAGCCTAGCACGTATTCCTGTAGAAGTGGATGTGGCTTCCGAATTCCGCTACCGTGGCCCCCTAGTAAACGAAAATACCCTAGCCATTTTCACTAGTCAATCCGGGGAAACACTAGATACTTTGGCCGCTTTGAAAGAAGCCAAACGTCTAGGCGCAAAAACCCTAGCGGTTACCAATGTGGTAGGGTCCTCCATTTCTCGCGAAGCTGACCAAGTCATCTACACCTGGGCTGGCCCAGAAATTGCCGTAGCTTCTACCAAAGCCTATACGACTCAGCTCATCACGATGGCAATGCTAGCTATCTATATGGGAGGACTTCGTGAGGCCATTTCAACGGAGCGCACCCAAGAACTTATTTCAGGTCTGCGCAATCTGCCAAGCCAAGTTCAGCTCATATTAGAAGACGTTGAGCCAATCAAAACCTTTGCTCAACAATATGGCTTCAACGAAGATGTATTCTTCATCGGTCGCTCCTTGGACTACGCTGTAGCCCTGGAGGGTGCGCTCAAATTAAAAGAAATTTCCTATATCCATGCCGAAGCCTATGCGGCTGGTGAATTGAAACATGGTACACTAGCCCTTATCATCGAAGGCGTACCTGTAATAGCATTAGCTACCCAGAAGGATGTATACGAAAAAACTCTGAGCAATATCAAAGAAGTCAAAGCCCGTGATGCTGTCGTGATCGGCATAGCTCTAGAAGGCGATGACCAAATCAAAAAATATGTAGACCACACGATTTTCATACCCCAAGCTGACAAATACCTGGCTCCAATACTTGCAGTCATTCCGTTGCAGCTCTTAGCATATTATGCTGCTGTGACTAGAGGTTGCGATGTTGATAAGCCGCGTAATTTGGCGAAAAGCGTGACAGTTGAGTAGGTGAATAATGTAAAAGCCCATATTTGTGAGTTTCAAACTAAGTTTGAACATTTCAAAGATAGTTTGAACACTTAAAAGAAAGATTGAACATTATTAAAAGAAAGTTTGAATAAGAAGCACCTCCGGGGATATAATTATCTCAGGAGGTGCTTTTATGTTAAAAAATAGCAAAAGTGTGGCGAAGCCTCAAATGGTAGATATCTATGCACAAATACCACGCGGAAAAGAGTATGAACCTGCTATCACAATTCGGGATTTACCTTCTCTGGGGAGATCTAGCCGTATTTCAGGGATTAGAACTGGGCGGCAACATGATTTTCTTTCTGATATGGAAAGAAACTATTTTCATATTTTGAATTTTTCTGATGTCGTAATTGATATTCGTGAGCAATTCCCTATGCAACTTGATTTGACACTGTTGATTGCTGAAGAATTAGGCATCAAACATCCTATTGATCCTAAAAGTAAAAAGCTTGTCCATATGACGTCAGATTTTAATATAACTATAAATGAACAGGGAAAAGCAAAAGATGTAGTTCGTACCATAAAAAGTAAAGATGATCTTGTTGATCGACGAACCATTGAAAAATTTGAAATTGAAAGTATATATTGGAAACGACTTGGCATTGACTGGGGAATGGTTACTGATGTAGAAATTAATAAGACGCTGGCCTTAAATATTGGAGATGTTATGCATTATTACAATATTGATAGATTAGAATCTTTCACAAAAATCGAAGAAGATGAAGTTACAGATATTATTATGGCATTCATACAACGTGTTATTGATTCTAAACATAGCATAAGAGAAGTTAGTACTGTTTTTGAAAGGGACCTTCATTTAATCAAAGGAACAGGTATTTCTTTGTTTAAGCACCTTGTGGCAAGGAAGTATATCAAAATTAATCTTCTTGAAACATTAAATATGGATGATAACATTAGAATTGATCTAGGGGAAAAAGCGATGAAACTTGGTGAGGTAGCATTATGATCGTTAAAAATGCTGTGTATCAATTCGTAAATGAAAATGACAGAATTCGTATCATTTATACATCTACCCATGAGGATCTTTGTGCATATGTTCATCTTGAAGCCATGCTCGTCGTACCAGTAATGGAAAGTATCTCTATGATCGAAAAAGACCTAGAAAGTAACAATTTAGTAGAAATAATGGACCCGTTTTTTCAGATAATTGAAGACAGTTCCTTATCTGAGGTGGTAAGAAGGAAACGGGAAAAAAGTTGGGGAATTATCCAACAATATTGGGAACCAAGAAAGATAGAATTGATTAATTGTTCAACCCGTATGCCATTATTTCGACAAATATCGGAACATTGCAATATTTCAATAATGACTGTACGGCGCATGTTTAGTCGGTTTTGGCAACGAGGTATGACACCCAATGCTTGTATTTTAGATTATAGTAATTCAGGCGCTCCTGGTAAAGAAAAGTCTTTTAGTGTAAAAACAGGTAAACCAAGAATGGCTAGAAAGAAAGATGACTCTTTAGGGATAAATGCGGATGATCAAGTTAAGAAACAATTTGAAGTTGTAATAAACAAGTACTATCGTACCAAACAGCGAAAATCACTATATGCTGTATATTTGCAGCTTTTAGAGGATTTCTATTCGGTCCCAGTTAAAGAAAATGGTGAGATGCGGCGCATTCTTCAAAATCCATCCAACGTGCCAACTTATGGGCAGTTTTATTATTGGTTTAAGAAAAATGATAATCCAGGATTAAATATCAAAAAAAGGGCTGGGGACAAAGAATATGAACTTACCAGTAGACCCATATTAGGTGACGCTAGAATGGAAGCCCCAGGTCCTGGTTTTCGTTATCAAATTGATGCCACACCAAATGATCTTCATATTGTGAGTGAAATAGATAGAAATAAACTCATAGGTCGCCCGGTTATTTATACCATAATTGATGTTTATAGCAGAATGATTACAGGTGTATATGTTGGATTAGAAGAGAACTCTTGGAGTGGGGCCATGATGGTACTAGATTCAATGGTAGCTGATAAAGCGGAATTGTGTGCTCAATATGGTATACCTATTGATAATGAAATTTGGCCTTCCTCCCAATTACCAGAAGTAATCATTGCCGATCGTGGAGAGATGAAAGGTCATGGTGTGGAAAATTTAATTAGTAGTTTTAAGGTGACTATTGAGAATACATCTCCCTACAGAGGTGATCTTAAAGGAATTGTTGAGAGATTATTCCGGACGATTAACGAAAAGATGAGAACTTTTCTCCCTGGCGGCATTATGAAAGATTTTAGAAAAAGAGGCGATCCAGATTATCGTTTGGAAGCCAAGCTTACATTGTCAGAAGCAAGAAAAATAGTTTTTTTAGCTGCAATTGAACATAATTTAGGATCAATTGATGAGTATCCCCTTACACCTGATATGCTACGAGATAATGTAAGACCAATTCCTTTAGAAATATGGAATTGGGGAATAGCAAATCAAAAGGGTTGCTTACGAAAAGTCGATCAATTAACCTTTCGCCTTGGAATATTACCGCGGGGCAAAGCAACCATGAGCAGAGGTGCAGTAATTTTTCACAAATTAGAATATGGTGCATCTGAATTATTAGCTGAAGACAATCACCTGAAGGTAGCAGAAAACAAAGTTGACGTTGTGTATGATCCACGAAATTTGCGAAATATCTACATGCTTAAGCCTGATGGCGGTGGTAGCATCTTATTAAATCTATTAGATAAAAATGAAGCCTACGCAAATTTTTCTTTGGAAGACGTCCTTGAAATGAATAAAAAACGCGGAGTTTTAAAGCGGTCGGCTGATGAGGACCAATTAGCAATTTCGGTCCAACTCCATCAAGAGATTAAGAAGATTGCTAAGGCTGCAACTAAAGCTACTAACGGTCAATTAGATACTATGGTATCCAACGCTAAAAGACTGAGAAATATAAGAGAAAATAGGGCAGAAGAAAAAGCTACTCAACGGAAAAAAGAGACGCTGATCTCACCACCAGTAAGCAATGATAAACTAGCAGATGTGATATCTTTCCCAGATACAATCGTTGATTCTACTAGTAATTCAAGTACCAAGGAAAGTATGATTGACTTGATACGGAGGCGTAGAAATGAACGACCAAAAGAATAATCAGGAAACCGTTTTAGAAAAAAACGGATATGAAGCAGCAATATATACTCCACAAAAAATTCAAGATTATATTGGTAATCCTCTTATCGAAGCATTACCGCCAATATTAGAAACCGAAGAACAGGTAGTTGATGCTTTTTATAGTCTTCCGCGCGTGAGGGATGAAGAACGGGGGTTGCCGCCATTATTACGGACGCATGTGATTAAACGAGTAAAAGGTTTTATTCAGCCACTACCCATTCATATAAAAATGGAATCCAAAATATCCGTTCTGATCAGGCAATCCTATCTTTCGCGAAATCCCCTTGGCATCGAATATAAGAAAAGAATGAAGTTATTACATCAACTGAAAGAAGAAAATGAGATTAATGCTGACGATGTAACAAACTACTATAGCGGGTTTACATCCACGGCAGAGTGTATGTTTATTAATGGTGTTTCTGGGATGGGGAAAACTACAGCTGCTAGACGGATTTTACAGATGTATCCGCAAATTATCAGGCATAGTGAATATAGGGGACAACTCTTTACTCGGACACAAATCGTATGGCTGAAGGTAGATTGTCCTTATGATGGAAGCTTTACAACCTTATGTAGAAATATCTTTCAAGAGATTGATCGATTGACTGGAAGCCGTTGGAATGAGAAATATGGTTATTTGACACGTTCTACATCTACAATGGTAATGCATTTGACAACACTGCTAGCAAATTATGATGTTGGTTTAATCGTTATTGATGAAATACAAAATTTATATAATGCCAAGGGTGACCCTACGGAAATGTTAGATTTTTTTGTAACCATAACAAATACATTTTCAGTTCCGATCGTATTCATAGGGACCAATCGTGCTAGGAATTTGTTTCAGAAGAATTTTAGATTGGCACGAAGAATCCAATCAGATGGTTACATTGAAATTGCTAATCTGAAAAAAGATAGCGCAGAGTGGTGTTTATTCATGGAATCCTTATGGAGTTTTCATGTTTTAGAAGATGATTTACCAATGAATAATGAGTTTAATGATGTCTTTTATGATCAGTGCCAAGGGGTAATTGCAGTTGCTATCATGCTGTTTATGTTTGCGCAGAACAGGGCGATAAGTGAAGGGAAAACTGCGTTGACACCTGGAATTATTAATAAAACTGCCAATGAAGATTTAAAATTAATTAAACCAATGATTATGGCATTACGCTCGGGGAATCCCATGGAAATAGCGAAATTTGATGATCTGACTATTGATGAAAATGCTATTCTAAAGCATTATGAACAAAATATTGCCATGTCAGAACGGGTACAAGAAAAAATACGTCAAAAGAAGGAAGAATTAGAAGATGTCCGTGGCAAGGTCAATGATGATCTTTTTATTGAATTCAGTACATCGGGATTGTTTACTAGCATCAAGACAGATACGATGAGGAAAATTATCGATTCTATTGTTGCTAACTCGGATGTGAATACGGATTATGACGATTTGAAAGACCTTGCTATGGAACTGCTGCAGACTGAAAAAAAACGATTGAAAAAGCCAAAGAATGATAATGTTGTGTCTATGGAAAAACAGTCATTGCTTGTGATATTTGATAAGTCGGTAAAAGATAATCAGCATCCATATGACGGGTTTAAGAAATATGGTTTTATAAAAAATCCTCTTGTAGAATTTTTGAAGGTGGAATGACAGTATGTTGCCTTTTTTTAGCGATCCATATCCTGATGAGCTATTATACTCTGCTTTTGCCAGGTATCATTTTTATTCAGGTAATATTGATTTAAAGGATACATTGATGGAGTTGTTTGGTAAGAATTCTGTTGTTCCTAGCTTTGAAATAGGAAGTCATCTTCAGTTTCTTTGTGATGCATTGGGGGGAGGTTATAAGCCATGGCAGTTAATACAGGGACATACACTGTTTCCATTTTACGTACCCTTCCTGCCGACTATGCGCCAGAAAAAAATTGTGCGAGATATTATAACTGGTGACGGGAAAGGTATTTATACGAAAATTGGAATTGTTGCCGGGAGTATTTGTAGAAAAGATGATATTTATTACTGTTCATCCTGTGCCCGAGAAGATATAACAAGGCTTGGCGAGACTTATATTCACAGGGAACATCAATTGCAAGGTGTTATAGTTTGCCCACACCATGGACGAGCATTAAAGAAATATTCTACAAAAAAAGCTGGAAATGGTCGTCTAGAATATGTACGGCTTAAGGAAGAATTACTTGATTTATCGGATGTTTATCTATGTGATGAAACATATCAAGATAAGTTACTGCAGATTTCCAAAGCAGCATATTATTTACTCTCTCATGATTTAACTCATATTGGCAAAGTTGATATTTTACTTCGTTACAAAAATTTGTTGTATGAAATGAACCTAACCACAAACAATTTGCGAATTAAGCAAGAAGAATTGCAGGAGATGGTTGTTAACTATTATGGAAATGAATTATTAGATATTTTGGAATCAACCATAGATAAAAATGATGAATATAATTGGCTCAGAGTGGCTACTCGTGGTGTAGCGAGAACCGTTCATCCCTTACGTCACATACTTCTCATATTATTTTTAGCTGGCGATATGGAAACTTTCTTTGCAGGTATGCGGGAAACCTATAATCCATTTGGAAAAGAACCATGGCCATGTCTCAATAAAGCTGCCGATCACTATCAGCAGGATCTTGTAACCCAGTTAGTTGTCACTGCTGACTATAAAACACGAAAACCTGTTGGTACGTTCATATGTGACTGCGGCTATGTATATTCGCGAACTGGGCCAGATAAATTGGAGAAAGATCGATATTGTCGAGGTAGAGTGAAAGCCTTTGGTCATGTTTGGGAGAACAAACTTAAAAATCTTTTGAGTAAACAGTGCATGAGTTATCGTAAGATGGCACTTGAACTGGGATGTGATATAAAAACGATTCATAAGTTTGAAGTAATATTTGCAGAAAAGAAAGTTATTGAAGTTGACGCTAATCAAGGGAATCAGATAGGCTCAGAGAACTCTTTAACTATCGAGTATAGGGATAGGTTACTTAGTATCATAAATGATAACCAAGACCTATCAAGGACGGAAATAAGAAGCATATGTAAAAAAGAATACACTTTTTTTTACCGCCATAATAAAAAATGGCTTTTTGAAGTGCTTCCTACTGGAAAACCACAAAAAGGTAGTAAAGGATACGTTGATTGGGATAAACGTGACTATGAAATATTGTTGCAGCTTCGAGAGGTTCACAATGAATTATTGAATAGAGAAAAATCAATTCGGGTTAGTAAAACTTCACTAGGCACAGCAAGTACCAAGCTTTCGCTACTCGAAAAACATCTAGATTTGCTCCCGCAGTGCGAAGAATTTATTAATAAGGTTTCAGAAAGCAAAGAACAATTCCAATTACGGCGGTGCCAAAACATTGTGGCGAAGATGCAAGATGAGGACTTACCATTGGTTGACTGGAGAATACAACGTCAAGCTGGCTTAAGAAAAGGAGACTATGAGTTGATAAAAGAAAGAGTTCCACTACTATTGCATGAAATTAATGAGGTATCGCGATATGGAGAAATCGACAGTAATTATGGCCATTTTAATTAATGCAATTAAAAAGTTTTAGAAGATTGAGGAGGATTAAAATATGCGTACTGTTGACCGTATACTAGCGACTTCTGATGTTCACGGTCAAAGTACAAAACTTCTTAAGTTACTCAACACGGCTGAGTATGAGCCAGAGAAAGATTTGCTTGTAATATGTGGTGATTTAATAGACCGTGGGGAAGAGAATTTAGATGCTTTGGCAACGTGCATTAATTTACAGAAACAAGGCGCTATTCTCTTGAAGGGAAATCACGAACAATTTTTAGAACAAAGTGTAAAGGAAATGTTGACTAGTGAAACTTGGCGTTCTCATCCATCTGAAAATCTTAACAACTGGGTTAAGCATAATGGCGGCGCTAGTATGTTTGAAGAAATAAAAGACTTATCTAATAATAAATTAGTAGAAATTTTATCATTCGTTCAAAATTTACCGATTTATTTTGAGGTTGGCAATTATATATTCACTCACGCAGGGGCTAATACGCGTAAACCCATTCAAAAAAATACTGAGGATGAAACGGTTTGGATGGAGGATAGATTTCCTTACTGTCCTGCTTACAAAAACAAGATAATGATATTTGGACATATTCCCACATGGTTACTTCATCAATACAGCGCAAAAGGGAAAAAAGAATGGAAAAACACTACAATTTGGTTTGATACTACGTGGAAAGATAAGATTGGTATTGATTGCGGGGGCGTGTTTGGTGGACGTTTGGCGGCAATAGAATTGCCGTCATACAAGGAATTTTATGAATAAACTATGCCGAATTACAGGGATTAAGTGCTGAAATTCAGGGGAAGGGGAGCGCAGTATGGCTGAAGCAAGAGTGGCATTTGATAATTGGCCTTTTGAAAAAGGGGAGAGAGTTAGACTTATAAAAATCAGTAAACCATATTCTGATAAGGGTTTATGGTACATTGATGCTGTATTTTTTTCAATTATATCTAAACGAGAGAAACGAATCCAACGTTATTTTGGTGATTTACATTTGCTGATTTGTGGTGCGGATTATATTGATGGTAAAAGGCAAGATATGCCTGGGTGGACAACTATTGATATTCCTATTTCAAATAAATCAATCGACAACAGTAATCTTAAGCCGTATCTTAACGAGGATAAAATCAATCAAAAAGAATTTGATTATTACACATTTGGTTTTAGCAATAAAGGCATTTATTATATTATCCCACTTCATGAATTACTTCGGGCAGTACTTGCGCCTGATATATTCTGGCTGACACAAGTGACTTTGCTGGATTCTATTGATACACGTGTTGTATATGAAATTAAAAATCAGGAATTAACAATGAATTTCTTTTCTGAAGTGCCAGCAAAATATGCCAATATGGACGAAAAAATCAAGCAAGCTGCCTGGGTATTCTCTAATCCGAGCATCTATACGATGATTGATCAGACTTATCATAGTATCATGAGTGGGGATGGAGTAAAGTTTAATTTCCTTTTTCATGATCTTCACTTCACGGCAAAGGCTGAAGTGAGGGATAACAAAGCATATGTTAAAGAAATTACTGTAGTAAAAGGGAAGAAAATTAATTGTGATAACATCATTGTCAACCATGCAGGTTTTGTGGAGTATGAAGAGGATTATGCTGAAAAAGAGAAGAAGTGGACGCCTGTTGAAAGGGGCAATGGAGATAAGTCTCTGGTATCAGATAAAACGGCAACACCTAACAAGTTAGATATTGATAAATGTGAGTCTGTGGGATCAGAATACATTTCGTTCATAAAGATAAAGAAGATCAAAACTAAGCGATCTGGTGGAACCAAAGTATCATCAACGACTATACCTAGAGATGTAGATGGAAATAACAAAAGAACGACTGCTGATGTAGGAGGTCTTGATAGTGTTCCTCAGCTAGAATTTGAGAATAAGGTTGATGAAAAATCAATAGGTTCTTTTGCAGAAATCATTGAGATTCTCAGTGTAATGGAAGAGCGGGATGAGGTCATATCTATTGGATATCATATTGGCGAATTGAATAATCATTTTCAGTTTAGATCATTTTGTACACTTAATGATGGAATTACATCACGGAAATATCTTGCCGCGCAGATTAAATTAGAAGATGGCAAGGAAGCTTTGTTAATTGAGGTTGAAAAAGCAATTTTGACAACGAGGATGTTTGTATCTGATGTTTATCAAGATTGGAATTTGATAGGTAATAAGATAATGAGGGGGTTGATTGAAAAATCAGGTTCATGGCCGGATATTGGAGATTCTGAGTTTAAGGAATTAAAGGTTTGCAAATTTAAACATACAAATGCTGATGTTAGCCAGATGGAAGAGCGGGTATTTAGCTCATTAAATAATTATTGAGAAAAAATACATATAAAGAGTTGTAAATTAATAATTTATTCTATTCATTCAGATATGTTAAAAAGAAAAAACAGATATTCACAATACGAGTTTTCATAATAAGCTAGGGTATTAATTTTTTGTGAAAATATGGTATTATAGTAATGACGAATTAACTACATAGTAGGTTTATTTTAGCGAAAATATGTTAATGAAGATTACAGATAAAATTTACTGAATGGAATGGGGCGTACTACGTGAACTCAAAAATTACCGTTAGTGGAAATATAATAAGTGAATTATCTGAAAGAATACCATCGAATATTATAGCATTAAATGAATTAATAAAAAATGCTTACGATGCAGGAGCCGATAGTGTAGATATTAAAATTGACAGTAAAAAAAGACAGCTAATTATAACTGATGGCGGATCAGGTATGGATGAAAAGGATATCAATACACTCTTCCACTTATCAAAAAGTAGAAAAAAATATGGAAGGAAGAATCAATACAAACGATATACCCAAGGATCAAAAGGATTAGGTTTTTTATCCGTTTTTAAGTTTGGTGAAAGCGTAACATGGAAAACTAAAAAATGCACAGGGTTACAGTTTTCTGCAAAATATAGAGAGATAGTTAATAGTGATAATATTGCAAAATATAATGTGAATATAATAGAAAATCATGACATAGAAAAGGGAACAGAAATACAAATTGAGTTATCTGAAGATAACTTGGAATCTCTTTTGCTATATTTTTCAGAAGAAAAAAATTATCTAAAAGTTATACATTCCTTTGATGATGAAAAATTCACAATAAACCTGCAAATAAATGAATCATGTTATTCTAATGCAGGACTATATGCGTTTAAGAAAATTTTACCGGAACGTCAACTGTTTAATGTTAAATATGATTCAAATAAGGGGAAAATTTATTATTATTATAATGATAAACTAATCCACTCTGTAGATTTTTTCTTTACTTCAAAATCTTATAAATTAGAAATCGATTTATTGATATTCCAATTCGAAAAAGGCCACAAGGAGATGGTCAGCTCATTATTCTATAATACAAATAATGAATTGACACCTTTAATTTATATTAATTCTAATTTATTTAATAATTATGATATATTTGATCCTAAGGTAATGACGAAGGTTAAGACTGGTCAGATATTGAATCAAATGATCGGCTATATAAAAATTACTTCCTCTAATTCGATGATGAATTTTAATATAGATAGATCACAGTTTTCGCAGAATGAATTGACTGATCAAATAAAACAATTTTTGGAGAAAATTAATAAAAAAATTCAAGAAGTCGGATCGGAATATAAAAAATATCTAGTAAATTTAAAATTTTTACAAGAAACGGAATCTTTAGAAGCATCTACTAGTATTAAAGATCTAAGAAAAAATATTAAAGATGATTTTAAATTTAAAGATAAAGTAGTTATCACTAAGAAAGAAGATAAATTTATTTATTCTATTTTTGGAAAAGAAATTTCTTTAGATATTAAAGAGTTTAATAACTTAGAAGATAAAGATAAAAACCAAAGAGATAAGGAAAAGCAAGAAAAGAAAGATGAAAAAAGTCCTATAACCCCAAAAATAATGCTAGCGGTAATTCAATTAATAAAAGACGAAATAAAAGTAACGATTCCATCTTCTCAAATAGATTTGCGCAATCAAATAAAAAGAACAATAAATAGCAGAGGCGAATCTATTGATCAAACTAATATTCAAATAAAAGTAGATTCATGTTTAATTGATAATGGAATTTTGCCGAGTATTACTTTTCCATGTTCTAAAAAGGTAGAGTTCTCTTATTTAGATGATGAAACTGGTTTAGTAGCCAAGGAAATGAATATCGAATTTTATCAAGAAAATACACCTATTGTGACATCTAAGATAAAAAAAGTTTTATTAGTATTGCCAACTAAAAAAGATTATATTATAAGCTTTAACCCTGTAATCTCAAAATTAATTGAGCAATTAAATAAGTTAGATATAGATGAATATGAAGAGGTTATAGCTTGTTCATTAAGATCAATCTTTGAAATTTGTATAGATACTATTATTAAATCTGTTAAATTTGATCATTTAAATCTGTTGGATCCTCCAAATAAGGAGCTAGGATCTAGAGTACGTATTGTTATTGAATATATAAGTAGTAATAAAAAAAACATAGGTTTTATCGATGCTGCTTCTTTAATTGGTTACAATAATTTAAAGAATATAATTATTCCTAATGAATTTGAGGAGTGCATAAAAAAAGCCCATTTGGGTGCACATAAGTCGACACTATATATTTCACAAGAACAAATTAAAACTTTAGCAGATAAGGCTGCACTCTTTGTAATGATAACAAATGAAATGATAAATAATACCAGTATTATTTAAGTAGATGATTACTCATTTCTACATTGATCATTTAATATTTGGGTAATACAATAAGTGTAAGATGAATAAAACTCCTGGACGTATATCATGAAAATGTATATAATAGAGTTGGATCATGGAGGTGATTAAATGAGTGGAGAAATTATAGCTAAAAATGCTGAGAGTGAAATGGCTTATGATTTACGAAATATGAATTTGGATTATGCAGATAAAAATAACGTAACTTCTCTATTCATATCTGAAGGAATTATACATCCATATCCAGCAAAAGCGGTTCCTGATATGGTACATGATCTAATGTGTAAACTTAAAGGGATGTATGATATAAAAACTGTTTTAGATCCCTTTGTTGGTAGTGGCACGGTTGCGCTAGAATCTAAAATACTAGGTTTAGATTTTTATGGATCTGATTTGAATCCATTAGCTGTATTATTAGCTAGAACTAAATCTTTAACAATTAAAAATACCCCATATATAAGGACAAAATTAGATGAATTTATAAGTAATCTTAATAAAATAGAAGAAAATGAAATTTTATATGTTATTGAGGATTTTAAAAACATAGATTATTGGTTTAAAGAAGAAAACATTAAACAACTTTCATATATTAAACGATGTATTGATATATTTTTAAAAAATTCCTCTAACCGATATAAAAAAGCACTTTCTCTTATAGTTTTAACTGCATTTAGTGCAACTGTAAGAGAAAGTTCATTAACAAGGAATGATGAATTTAAGCTATATAGACTTTCACCGGCTGATGTTGATAAGTTTGAAGCGAATTCACGAGAAATCTTTGCTGGGCGCATAAAGAAACTATTGGGTATGATTCAAGATGTAAATGCGGTATTTGAAAAAGATACTGTTTCGGAGATATTTTTATCTAATGCTAAAGATATGTCATATATGGAAAATGTAAAGGTAGATTTAATACTTACATCACCACCATATGGTGATTCATCAAGTACGGTTGCATATGGTCAATTTTCTAAGCTTTCAGTGCAATGGATGGCAGATTTGATGAAAAAGTATTTGAAAATTGATATGGTTAGTGAAAATTGCGATGAATATTTATTAGGTGGGAGACATTCAGTATCAACATATAAAGATAAATGTTTTAATGAAATAATTAACTATTCAAAAACTCTTTCCCAATTAATGGATGACGCAAGACGATTAATTAAAGAAGAAGTCGGAGAACTTCGATTGGCTAGCGAACGCTTATTACAATTTCAAAAACAACTATTTAATAGTAAGATTTTACTTGAAGATCCCATCTTATCTAATATAATAAGAGAAAGAATAAGGCTATATGTATATCGGAACATTAATAAAGATATCAAGATGTCAAAAAAACAGATTAAGAGTTTAACGATAAATGAGACAAACAGTATTATATCTGATTTAATGAATAAAAGCTCGGATAAATATAATAAAAGAGTTGAATTAGTCCAGACTTTATTGCCTAAAATTACTGAAACGATTAATCGTAAGATTCATTATCTTCCTAAAAGAGAGAAAGAGGTCCTTCATTTTTTTGTTGATATCTATCAAGTTTTGCAAGAATCTAATAAAGTGATATCAGATGAGGGAATTCAAGTTTGGATAGTAGGACATAGAACTGTTTTAGGGAATATAGAAGTAAAAATGGTAGATATATTGCTTGAGTGGTTTGAACATATGGGCTATACAAAAGTAGCATTGATAAAAAGAAATTACCATTTTAAGAGACTTCCTCATCATATTAATTCAACAGTAACACGGACTAAAGAAGTAAAAACAATGATGGAAGAACATATATTAATTGTAAAGAAAAGTATTATTACTGACTAAATGAAAGGGCTTCAAAACAAATTGAAGCCCTTTCATTTTTAATAGTATATATTTTTAGTAATTTATAGTATATTTTAAGTAAAATAGAAAAATTGTAATTATAAAAAATCTTTGACGTGGTGGATTTTAGGGAGGTGATTTAGTTGGGTAATATAATTTCTAAAAGTGAGTCTATTAGTTTATCTGCTTCTGCAAGATTAATAATCCAACTTGGGGAACAGTTGATTTCTGATGAATTTGTAGCTTTGATGGAATTGATTAAAAATTCTTATGACGCTGATGCGACGGAAGTTAAGGTTTATGTAGATACTACTATTGAAACTAAATATGGCATAGGTAAGATTACATTGGAGGATAACGGGAATGGGATGATTCCTTCAATAATAAAGACGGGATTTTTAAGGTTATCTACTAATTTTAAAAAGGAATATAATTTGTCACCACATTATAAAAGAAGAGTATTAGGTGACAAAGGCCTAGGAAGATTATCTATACAACGATTAGGTAGGCATGTAAACATTGTAACTAATCCCAGATTAAATCGACTAAAAGAATTTTTTAAGGAAGAAGATCAAGAATACTTAAAAGATTATAATCAATTTATAATAAATTTAGACTGGAATTTGATGGATATGGATGTTGATCTTAATCTAGTTCATGCCAATGTAGATTACTTATTCACTGATGAACCTAAATATGGTACTAATTTTGAGATATCAGGCATTAGAAATCAAAATTTTTGGTACTTTAAAAAGAGAGAAGAGAAAAGGCTTAAGAATGAAATATTTAGTATGATTAACCCTTTTTTAAAAGAAAAAAAGAGTAAATTCGAGGTATACTTAACTATAAATGGTAATACGTATACAAATCAACGTATTGATGAAAATGTTATTGATAAAATGAGTGATATAAAAGTGGTATTTTCGCTGACTGATTGGATATTTAAGATTGATGTTGAAAGAAAATTTCGCTACTTAAAAAGAGAAGCAAACGCTACAATTAGAATAATGGAACAGGCTAAATTCAATTTGCACGCGCAAATGAATTATGATGACGTAGTGCTAAAGAATTCTTATACTCTAGATCTAGATAATATGGACATAGTAAAAGAGAATTATCCATACCTGAAGGAGTTGCGATTTGACCACATTAACACAGGAATGGCTCATCCAGGAAATTTTAAAGGCGTAATATATGGCACTGATTTCTCAATTGAAAATAGAAGTGAATTAGCGCAATTAATTAATATAAAACAATTTCCTGATGATATAAAAACATATAATGAATTGAAAACTATATGGGAAGCGGCAAATGGAGTTTATGTTTTTAGGAATGACTTTCGAATACTACCATATGGTAAGGCTGATTGGATAGGTTTTACAAAAAAGAGTCAAACATTTAAAAGCAATATATTTAAAGAACATACTATAGCTGGATATATTAATATTGCTGGAGAGACAAGTGGGAATCTTGTAGAACAAACAAATCGTCAAGGAATTGTAGAAGATGAATATGGAAACAATTTCTTAAGATTATTTAAAGAGGCATTATTGGAAATTATCGTTAGGGATGACGTAAAATTTAGAGATGGATTTGAAGTTGAAAAGACTTCTTTCAATAATGAAATAATTGAGACCAAAAATCGAATATTAAGTTTTAAAAGAATTATTCTTGAAGAAGATACAAAAGACCAGTTACTTGAAGAGGTTACAAGTACTGCTAATATTGTAAGTGATCAATCAAACTATTTACCAGAGGAAGAATTGAAGAAAATGTTAGCAAAATACTTCGGAGAAGAAAATGAAATCGAAAAGATTTTAACGAGTCCTGACCATACAATAAAAATGATGATTAGTGCTATAATTGATTCTTTAAGTAAAGGAAAAGAAGTTCATAATAATATTGCTTCATTAGCAGAAAAGATTAATAATTTAAAAGAATTAGATATAAAAATCGAGAAGAAAAACAAACAAGAAAAATATATTAAAGATAGGGAAATCAATGAATTGCATGGCCTTTTACCTATGATTGGTCAGGGAATTATTGTTGAATCTTTAACCCATGAGCTTAATAGAATTGATGAAAATATCAAAACATATGCATCGAAAACCAAGGAAGCATTATTTGAAAAACGAATAGATGATATCGATCAATTAATTAAAAATCAGCAATTGATTATTGATGAAACTATTTATTTGAGAGAACAGTTAAATCATCTGGAACCTACATATAGAAAAAATAATAAGTTTCTAGAGAAAATTGATGTAAAAGAATTTTTAAGAGAAACATATATAGAAAAAGGACCTATGAATAAGAAGGCGCTCAATAAAGAGGTTAACATTAATATTCGTGGAGAAAGCTTTATTGTTGAGGCAAATAAAGGTTATCTTATAACTATATTTGATAACCTATTTTTAAATTCATTATATTGGGTTGAAGATAGTAAAATTGATAAAAATATTTATTTTGAAGTATATGAAGATGGAAAAATTATATTGTGGGATTCTGGTCCGGGAATACATGCAGAAATAGAAGCAGATTTATTCGAACCCTTCAAATCAATGAAAAAAGATGGTAGAGGTTTAGGGCTATATATTGTAAAAGAATTATTGACTAATATGAATGCAGAAATTTATTTGTTGGATGAAAGAAAAAATGACAGAGTTTATAAATTTGGTATTAAGTTTAATAATATTCTGGAGGGGTAATGTAGTGGTTGATGTTTTAATTGAAAAAATTGTTACTAAATTAAAGATGGCGGATATTACTAATATTGTTTCTATTGACAATGATTGGAAAGTTGAAAAAAATGAAATCCCATTAGAAGATAGCTTGCAAAAATTAATTAGTGAAAGAAAAATGTCATTATCTGAGGAAATAATAAGAGAACTTAGTAATGATGGAGAGATAGAAACAATAAAGGAGTTAATCGAATCACCAAATGACAAATTAAAGAAGCTCAGAGACGAAGTTCAAGATCTTATTAGTAGAGAAGCTGAGCTTCAACCTGCATTAAAGTCTTTAGATGAGGTTTTTACAAAGATTAAGGAGTTTTATCCGGAAATTAAAATAGAAAAGAATTATGATACTAATGTAAATTTTTCACAGTATGAAAATAATTGCTTATTTATACTAGATAAAAACATGGGAAAAGAAAATGCTGATATTATTGTGGATAGTATTGGTATAATTAATAAAAAAGGTCAAGAAAAAAATGATATAATACTAATTTATTCCAGTGAAAATATAGATGATTATAGAACCAACCAATCTAAAATAGCATATCTAGATAAAAAAGAAATTAACGATGAACATCATAATTTGTTAATATATAAAATGTGGGCCATTGGGAAAAAAGGACGGTTTGAAGAATTACTACCAGAGATGCACGAAATGTTGCTCAAATCTATGTATGGAAATGCATTGCATAAAATAATTCAACATAAATTAGACGTAGAACAAAAAACTTATAGTGCGTTATTAAAGATTGATACAGAAGAATTATCTACTTCGATTAAAGATTCCTTTATAGAAGGAGATAATATTGTTCAATCGCTTGATAGGGTTTATGAAAGTTTGAAAAAAAGAAATGAACATTTAATTTCGAATGATTTATATATGAAGTCACTTGAGAGTTTGATTTATTATGAACGAGAAAAAACTGATGAAATTGTGCAAGATGAAGTTGAAGGAAGATATAGAAAATTTAGGGACGAGCAATTAAAAGGGAAACTAAGATCATGCTTAGATAATGCATCACATTATAATATTATAAACTATATGGTAAATAATTATTATTCCGATATATCGACCGGAGATTTATTTAGGTTTAAACTCTACAATCAACCAGATTGGTGCTATGGGGTATTAGTTACGCAATCATGTAATTGTGTAATTAGAATTCCGGGAACTGATGTAAAAGAAGTAAAAAGAGATGCAGAACAAATGCAATTATTATTGCTTAGAGGAGAAGAAATTAAAGAAAATTATAGTGCCGATGAATTAAAAAAAATAAGAAATTATATATGGCCAATAAAAATAAACGAAAAAATGCTTATGCTAATACCTACAGAAAAAACTATTTCAATTCCTGCTTATGTCTTAGATTTATGTTCACTTAATAGTAATGGAATTGCCAATACTAAATTTGATGAGAGCTTTATTAATAAGTATAAACCTTATCATTCAGCAAGGTACTTCTCTAGTTTTAAAGAGTTACATTTAGGTAAAAAATTTATTGAAGATGGGGAATCTATTGCTGATCAATATGAAGAACTTCTTAATAAACTATATTCTGATGTTATTAGTGAAACTGCATGTACAATAGAATGTGAATATCATAATCGTATTGAAGTTGAAACTCAAAAAATTAAAAAGGCAGTTTCAGAAAAAACCATTTCTTTAAAATATAATATTGAATTTTTGAATGATAGTTTTAAAATAGAAAGAATTGGCAGGATTGAACCTCAAAGAACTTTAATTATAATTCAAGATTATATTTATAAATTATCAAAAACTGGTGCAGAGCCAATTACTGCAATTTAGATGTTATGAATAATAGTGATGAAGATGCGAAATTATAACATTATTTCTGCGGGAACATATTATTAAATATACAGATATAACGTTGATGTATAAAAAGAAGTTACTGGAGAAAGAATGGTATGGATAAAAATAGTGAAAGAGAATTATTAGATAATTTAAAGAAAATAGTATTTAAAGAGAATTTTCATAATAAAAATGTAGAAAAATATTTTTTAGAATTTAAAAAGGTATTATCAGAGCTAAAAAATAAAATAAATGATGGCAATTATAAAAATGTACTTGCTAAAATAAAAGATGTAAATGCCGAGAAAAAAATTTATAAATATTTACAGTTTGTTACTGAATTAATAGTAGGGAAATATTTAATAAATACATTTAATGAATCTTTTAAAATGGAAGTTAAACTTTTAAAAAATAAAAACATAAATACAGATGTTGATTTTCAAGTTGTTTATAATAAAGTAATATATAATGTTGAAGTAAAATGTCCTCATTATGAAAAAAGAGATTTATTTAATTCTGATAAAGGCAATCTTAAAGTTTCATTTTTAACTAAAGGAAATACATTTGATGATTATGAGCAATGCAAAAATGTTATAGAAAAAGAAATATTTGAAGAATTAATTATTAAAACTAATCTTGATGGTGTGAGTTATGCGAAGCTCGAATATAATAAGGTAAAGGACTTCTTAATAAGTGCACAGGAAAAATTTTCTGGAGAGGGAAATGAAAATGAATTTAATATTTTATTTATTGGTTTAGATTCATCGGAAGACATTGGTGAATGGCATACATATTTTACAGATATTGGATATGGTTTTTTTACTTATAAATCTGATGTACCACATATAATGTTTAATAAAGTTGATTTGGTAGTGTTATCTAATGTAGTTGCAGGTCATAGAAATTTTAAAAAATTAGATGATTTTGCATGCTGGGATATTAATAGTTATTTTAATTATTTTTTAGTAAATCCTTATAGTTTAAAAAATAAAGTGATAACAGAAAATGAATTACATCAAGTATTATATAGTGGTTTTAAAAAAGGAAAAATATTTAAGAATCAAACCTATCTGAATCTAAGAAGTCTTGTCATTTCTTCATTTAAAGAAAGTGGTCAAATTATTGATGCAAAATCACTCAAAGAGAGAACGAATTTTATAATTGAAGAGTATTACAAGAGACCCATATTATATAGTTTACTCGTAGAATTTTTAGAAGAACCCCAAGTTCAAAAAATCATAAATCCTAGCGACTTGAAGAAACAATACGAGTATATAAATAAAGTTATACCGACTTCAACAATGCAATTTGACAATTTTAGTAATAAGAGAAGATCGGATTCCATAAAAAATATGCATTTTATTGATTATATTTCGGACTATTATGGTTTGTTAATAAATAAAGAGGATTAAAAATTATTAAATAAAAGAAAGTCTGAACAAATAATTAAAAAAAATATTTGTTCAGACTTTCTTTTATTTAATGAGATAATTTTATAGCAAAATATATAGGAAATCATACAATTATGTTCAAACTTTCTTTTAATTTTACAATATTTGTAGCGTTGTAAAATAGTTTGAATAGTATTAAAAAAGTTCGAACAAAATAATCTCTTTCAATATGTAAAATAACCCCCTTTTCGGACACGTCTAAAAAGACGTATCTGGAATGGGGGTTATAGTTTAATAGGTAGCTAAAATTGCTGATGTACACCCGAATAGATTTAAATGTTAAAAAATGGATAAAATAAAGCCAATACATTTATAAGATCAGCAATGCGCTATTCAAATTATCTGCTTTCACGCATTTCAACATCGCTGAGGATACCATTCACTTCAGCAGCGATGGGCAAAGAGTAGAAAATCAAAAAGACACTATCAATGCGCGGCCCTCACTTCGTCGAAACGCATGGGATAAACAAGGTTAACTTTCTGATTCTCCATGCTTTTCTCTACATATTTGCACTGCGACACAAAGATATCCGTGGTCAAACAAAATCGCACTGCGGTTTTGAAGATCTGACTCATTGCTGTAACGTTACTTTTGACGGATATTATTGAAAAAGTTTAACATTTTTGATTGGATATGTATGGTTTTGCATGAATATTATGAATAGTTGTGTAACTGAATTTTAATGAGAACCCTTAAAAGCAGCAGTTACAAGGGTTCCATACATTGACTTTGTAATTGGCACGATAGTTGCATATATATATACGTAGAACATAATTTAAGGGGGATAACAAGATGAAAAACAAAGTGACAATTCTTTGCTGCTGTGGAGCAGGTATATGTACTTCAAATTACCTAAGAGAAGAAATTGAAGACAGGATTAAACAGGAGGGCTTGAAAAATGTCAAAGTAGTTCTATGTAGAGTAAGTGATGTAGAAGAGGCCATAGTGGGAGCTGACTTACTTGTTACAACGGTGGAAATGAAGGGAACATACTCAGTACCAATGATAAGAGCTTTAGGGATAATGTTAGATGATAATGCTGCAAAGAAGGCACTTGATCAAATAATCGATGAAGTAAACAAAGTTTTGCAGAAATAATTATCAAAATTTAATTATCAGAAAGAATTAGGTTTGTCATCAAAGATATTGTAGTAGTGCAAGAACATATAATGGAGGGTAAAAATGGAAATTATAAATTGGATAACTAATGGGCTATCCGCCTTCTTTAGTTTCGATTCAACTGTGACTATCTTAGGGATTATTATTTTGATTTCTTTACTTGTAAAAGTACCATTGAAGAAGGCTATACTTGGTGCATTAAAAGTTTCGATAGGACTTACGGGTCTATTCCTTGTTGTAAATTTGATACAAACCGCAATGGTAACTCCAATAGGTAATATGATTTCTATTTATGGAATTAATAAAAGTATAGTAGATATCGGTTGGGGCTCCGTGGGGTATGCTTTCGGAAATACGTATGGCTATTTTGGGGTACTCGTATTTCTAGTATTAAATGTAGTATTAGTGTCTGTTAGATTTACCCAAACGTTGTATGTAGACGTTTTTAATACATGGAGGGCGATGTTGCTTGCAGGACTCATAGGCGTCACTACTGGAAACTTTTGGATTGCTACATTAGCCGTTGTAGTATTCCTTATCATTGACGTAAAAGCAGCAGATATCGCTGCGCCGTATATTGAAAGAATCAATAATTTCCCTCCTGGGGGTTCATGGCCTCATGGTACCCACTTTTCATTTCAGGCATGTATTGCAATACCAATTGAATGGGTTTTAAAAAGAATACCGATTATCAAGGATATAAACATTAACGCCGAGACCATTGAAGAAAAATTTGGAATATTCGGAGAAACCACAGTCATGGGAGCAATACTAGGTATTGCAATTGGTTTGTTTAGTCAAGTAGGTATTATGCCTTCCTTATTACTTGGAGTTAAAATGGCAGCAGCATTTCTTCTTCTTCCTAGAATGGCGGCCATACTTGTGGAAGGCTGGTTCCCAGTTATTAAAGCCGCAAGAAAGATACTTGTGAGCAAACTTAAACGGGACGATGTGCGCATTGCACTTGATTGTTCAACCGTTATAGGACATGAAGCAGTTATTCCTACGACATTAATTATGTATCCAATAGCATTGCTTATATCTGTCCTACTTCCAGGAAATCAGATGATTTCATCCGTAAGTTTAATCATCATTCTTTGGGAGAGTGCAGCAGTTAATGCGATTACTGAAGGCAATATTTTTCACAATATAATCATATTATCCATGATCGTTTGCCTTTTCTCTTGGGGAGCTACTTTCATGGCTGGTCCTATGACTCATTTGGCAGTTTCTATGGGATATGATGTTGCTAAAGGGATGGTGTCTAATTGGGATGCGGCAGGGACTCCTGCATTAGTTTTAGTATATGGATTGTTCTCTTGGATATTTGGCTTTTAATTGAGTCAAGTATAGATGACCAAGTTATATGTAAGATTTAACCTTACTTGCGGTCAGTTAGATGAACGTAAGTAAGGATAAATAGGTTCATATATTTGACTCATGGGAGAAGAATTATTCCCCAATTGGGGGATGTGTAAACCAATAATTATCCAACATTAACATATTAGGAGGAAAAGAATGAGTAATGAAATAGACAACGTATTTTATGATGTAGTCATGCTGAAAAATATAACAACCAAGGAGGCAGCAATAAGTTATTTAGCTAATTATTTGCTGGAGAAAGGGCATGTCAATGAATATTATGAACAGGCTACGCTTGAAAGAGAAGTTACTTACCCGACAGGTCTTCCGACAAAGCCCATCGCTATAGCAGTTCCCCATTCTAAGCCAGAAAATGTGATAATAGAGTCCGTTATACTTGGGATATCTGAGAATCTGATAGAGTTTTCAGAAATGGGGATGGATGATTCCAAACTGGATGTTGGAATCATGTTTTTACTGGCACTAAAGGGTGAAAATGGTCATATTAATTACCTGAGAAATATTGTTAATTATTGCAAAGTAGAAGAAAATATTACAAAATTATATGGCGTACAATCAGCAGAGGAAGCTTATAAAATTTTATTATCTGACATAGTGAATGCTAAGTAGAAAAAAGGTAAGAGGAGGATGCTATTATGGAAAAAGGCAAAAAAATTAAAGTATTAGTCGTGGGTGACGATTGGGTAACAACGAAGGATCTTATTGCAGCAACAAAGCGGGTATTGGAAGGTTACGATTATGAAATAGATTCATATGATGAAGTCATGGATAAACCGATGAGTAGAGAAAAAAAGGAAGATTTTGGCGATGACAGTGTTACTGAATATTGTGGGCATCCTCAAGATCTGATTGACAGAATTGCTGGAGTTCATCTTCTCGTGGTTCATACTTCTCCCGTTACCAAACAAGTGATTGAGGCTGGCAAAGATCTTATCGCTATCGGTTGTTGTCGCTCAGATGCAGTCAGTGTAAATATAAAAGCGGCTACTGACAAGGGAATTTATTTCTTTAATGCTCCAGGTCGATCCGTTGAGCCAGTATCGGATCTTACCATAACTTTTGCTTTGGCACTTTGCAGAAATATTGTAAGAGCCGATCGTTATGTAAAAGAAGGTAGATGGGATCAAGATATCAATAGGGACGTACCAAATTGGGAAGAGTATGTAACCTTTAGAGGACTTACGCTACAAGATAAGAAATTTGGAGTTGTTGGACTTGGCAAAATAGGGAGGAGAGTTGCAGAAAAAGCAGCTGGACTTGGCATGGATGTACAAGTTTATGATCCGTTTTTAGATAAAAAAATACTAAAAGAATATGGAACGGTACGTAGCCTTGAAGAACTATTTGAAGTCAGTGATTTTATATCAATTCACATTCCGCCAGTTGAATCGAATAAAGGAATCATTAGCAGAGAACTCTTTAATAAGATGAAGCCTTCCGCATATTTCATTAATGTTGCACGAGGGGAAATCATTGATGAAGAGGCACTGATTGATGCGTTAAGTAATAAAAAGATAGCAGGCGCAGCCCTTGATGTATATTATACAGAACCTCTGCCACTTAAAAGTAAGTTAATAAAACTAGACAATGTTATTTTAACACCACATTTAGCGGGACAAAGAAAAGATGTTTCAGAGGGCTCAGCAGCAATCTTAGAAGGACAGATGAAACCATTCTTTCAAGAGAACAGTCTTGCTACCTGCTTTAATTCGGCGAAGATAGTCAAAACAACGAATAAATAGCTTCCACTAATAAAAGTGGGTATCGTCAGATTGGATAAAGTCTAGAGAAAGTGAAGGTGTATTTATGCTTACAGATATGAAGAGTATTCTTATCGATGCGAAAAAAAGAAAATATGGGGTGGCGGCTCCTAATGCATGGAATGAAGATAGTATAAAAGCGGCTATATTGGCTGCTGAACAAGAAAAATCGCCACTGATCCTTGCTCTTTACCCTGTAATGGCTGATATTTTTGAATTTGGTAAAATTGCAATCGAATTGGCACAGAAATCATTAGTGCCAGTAGCGGTTCATTTAGATCATGGACAAGAGTTAGAGCATGTAGTTAAAGCAATACGTGCAGGATTTACATCCGTTATGGTTGATCGCTCAACGCTTCTTTTTGGTGAAAATGTAGAAGCCGTTAAGGAAATTGTAAGGTTCGCTCACTCGGTAGGAGTAACGGTAGAAGCGGAATTAGGTCATGTTGGACAAGGATGTGACTATACAGAAACAAAAGATGAAGGACTTACAGATCCGAATGAAGCAATTAAATTTGTAGAAATGACAGGAGTCGATTGTCTCGCCGTTGCCGTGGGAACTTCACATGGCGTCTATAAAGGGAAACCTGAATTGCAGTTTGACTTGCTGCAGAAGTTGAATAATATGGTCGATGTTCCGTTAGTACTTCACGGATGTTCAGGAACCGGGGATGATAACTTAAAGAAGACAATCGGATATGGCATAACAAAGTTGAATTTGTATACTGATTTAGATATGGCAGGATATGATGCCTTACAAGAAAATTTAAAAGAACATAAAATATTTAAAACAACCGATGCTTGCAGTATCATGTTTAAAGGTTATGCTGATAAATTAGCACACTATATAAAATTATTTGGTTCAAGTGGTAAAGCATAACATAATATATTTAATTGGTTTTCTATTTAGAGATATGTAAGCTTACTCCTATTTTGTTAGCTTACATATCTCTTTTAGAAAGTAAATAATATAATTTATTCCCCCAAAATTCCCTAAAACAATTTTTAGAATTAAGAATATTGTCTCATGTTGTAAGGAAAAGTAAGAGATGGTATAATGCTTCCGATAGGTGTGACATAAAAATAAAATTTACGTTAATTGGGATCATAAAAGTAATTTAAGTAAAAGGAGGAAAAAAGTGGCTGAGAGCAATAAAAAAGAAGTAGCAGAGCTAATTAAAAATGAAAATCCCCAAAATCCTTTAACCGATGAACAGATATCACAAAAACTATTTATATTGCGAGAAACAGTTAATAATATTAGGAAAAAACTGAATATACCAAGTTCTCGAGACCGAAAAAGAAGCAATGTTAAAAAAGCGATAGAATTAATAATTAATAAAGAATCTAGTACAACGATTATTAGTCTTGGAGCCAATCTGAAACGCCAGGGGTTTAAAGTATCGAGAAGCTATATCGCTGATATAATCAACGATGAAATGAATGAAACAAACAGCGAACCACAAAAAAACGTTGAATTGAAGAATGAAACGGATATCTTCCAGCAACTAACAGGACATGAAGAAAGCCTTTCTAATAATATTAAACAAGGAAAGGCATCAGTATTATATCCACCATTTGGTCTTCCTACCCTTATAATAGGGGAAAGTGGTACAGGCAAAACATTATTTGCGGAATGTATCTATAAGTACGCTGTACAGAAGAAAATAATAGATGAAGGAGGCCCTTTTGTATCGTTAAATTGTGCTGATTACAGTGATAACCCTCAGCTTTTGCTTTCCATGTTATATGGGTATAAAAAAGGATCATTTACAGGGGCTAATCAAGATACTGAAGGTCTTGTAGAACGGGCAAACAAAGGAATATTGTTTTTAGATGAAATACATAGGCTTCCTCCTAAGGGGCAAGAAATGCTATTTTCCATCTTGGACAAAGGAAAATTTAGAAGACTTGGTGAGGTATCTAACGAGAGAGAGTCACACATACATTTTATCGGTGCTACCACTGAAAACATTGAGTCATCCTTGCTTTTAACCTTTAGAAGAAGAATTCCTATGATCATAGAATTGCCATCATTAAAAGATCGATCAATACAAGAAAAAATTCAATTTATTTACAATTTTTTTCAAGAAGAAGCAAATCGAACCAAGTTAAAAATCTTTGTAAAAGCTAAAATTATGGAAGCCTTCGTTTTAAAAAAATATCTTGGCAATATAGGTCAGCTGAAAAGTGAGATTCAAGTTACATGCGCAAATGCTTATGTTGAAAAAATTAACCACAGTAGCGATGAAATTAATATTGATTTTAATGAGATGTTATATCATAATTTTTTTAGAAAAAACACAGAAAATTCTGAAATACAAAAGGATAAACTCACCATTACCTTTAAAGATATGTTATTCATCCCAAACATGACCAATATAGGAGACCATTTTGTTACGGCGAATGATAACCATTATTCATTACCAAAAGATATTTATGAAAGAATTGAAGAAAAATATCATGAACTTAAAAAATTAGATGTCACATCAGTAGATATAGAAAAAATCATTTGGAATTTTATATTACATAATTTTGATATGATGGGAATTGATTCAAATAACGATAAAGAATTAACATCTTTAGATGAATTGAAATATCTTGTGGGTGAAAATATTGTAATTGTCTTAAAGAATTTTATAAAGAAGATTAAAGGAAATGATTCTCAAGTACATGTAAATGAAAAAGTTGCTATATATTTAGCTATTCACATCAGTGAAGCGATAAAAAGAATTAAATTTAAACAAAATATAATTAATCCTAACATTATATATATAAAAGAAAATCTCAAAACGGAATATGATATTGCGTGTAGTTTTGCACAGGCTTTGGAAGAAGAGAATAAAATCAAGATTCCTGAAGGCGAAATAGGGTTTATTGCCATGTATATAAATGAGCTGTTAAAAATCAGGAAGAATAAAAGCAGAACAGCGATCATTGTAATATCTCATGGTAAAATAGCATCGGAAATGATAAATGTAGCCAATAAAATGATGAATGTGGATTTCCCAATTGCTGTGGATATGCCGCTTGATGTAAATCCAATAAAAATTTTTGAACAAATTGTAGAAATTTCTAAAAAATTAAACACTCATAGTGGCATACTGTTTTTTGTTGATATGGGCTCTTTATTAAATGTTGGGGACATAATACAAAAAAGAACAGGTATTAAAACTCGTACAATCGATAGGGTTGATCTTGTTTCTGTGATGGAAGCCATTAGAAAAGTGTACATTTCAGAGGAAACTCTTGATGATATTTATTACGATATAATCAATTCCAAACATACTTATCATATGATGCCAGCGGATCATTCGAATAAGCCTTCTGCGTTAATAACCATGTGTCTTTCGGGTCATGGAGTTGCTATAAAAATAAAGGAAATTTTATCTGCAAATTATCCTGATGTAAAAATAATACCTCTAAGTATTCTTGATGCGAATGTAAAACAGGAAATAGATACGTTAAAACAGCAATACAATGTATCTGCTATCATTGGTACAATTAATCCATATATAGAAGGAATTAATTTTATACCTTTTGAAAATGAGTTAACTAAAGACAAAAGAATGCTCCTTGATCATGTATTGAAGCAGAAAAATTACAATAGTCTCAAGAAAATTTTTAGAGAAGATTTCATAATACTTGACTTAGACTGTAAAACGAAACGAGAAGTCATCGAAAACATGAGCATGCTCCTTTTTAATAACGGCTTTATTAAAAGTAATTATATTGATTCAGTGTTTGAGCGGGAGACTATGAGTAGTACATGCTTTAAAGGTAATATCGCTATTCCCCACGGGCTCCCCGCATTTGTGAATGAATCTGCTATCGTTTTTGCAAGGTTGAGTCAATCTATTATATGGGATGAAAATGGGACTATGGTCAATCTAGTATTTTTTCTCGCTATGAAAAATGATGATATTAATATCATCAAAGAGTTGTTCAGTCTAATTAAGCAAAAAAATAAAATAGATGGGCTTTTAAAAGCAAAAAATCGTTTCGAATTTATAAAAATTTTATATGATTCCCTTTCACAACCGATTTTTTCCAAGTAGTTTGATCTATAAGAGTAGCTAGCAATCAGATATGATTACTATAATCGCTTGTTGTAAGGGTAGAGCTATCTGAAGGCCCTAAAATCAGCATGAATAGTTCGAGTTTTCGTGTCTATATAATGACATAGATCCAAATAAATATATGCAAGTGAGGGAATACATATGATCGTTACCTGTGTTACTGTTTATGTAAAAGAAGAATTCATCCCCAATTTTATTGAAGCCACATTGGATAATCATAGAAACTCCGTAAAAGAAGAAGGAAATCTCCGTTTTGATGTGCTTCAATGCAATGGTGATGAAACAAGATTTTTTCTTTATGAAGCCTATTCAACAGCAGAAGCTTCTGCTACTCACAAAAAAACAGCTCACTATTTAAAATGGCGAGATACCGTTGCGGATTGGATGGCGCAGCCAAGAGTGGGGGTTGCACACTCTGTTATTGCTCCTGTAAAAAAAATGTGGTAAACAATATCATCCAGCCAAGTACGGTTTTTGGTATTGGTTCATTATATTATGATAACTTCTAAAATTTGAGGTGTGAATTTATGAAAATTCCTGATAGAGATACGGCTAAAAGGTTTTTACTGGAGGCAGAAAAACTAAATCAGGGGGATTGGGTGCCACATTCATTGTTTACAGCTCAAGCTGCCGAGGCTATCGCCCAAGTGCATTCAGAACTTGATGGTGAAGTAGCCTATGTTCTGGGCTGCTTGCATGATATTGGAAGGCGAGCCGGGCTAACCTACATGCGTCATTCCTTTGATGGATATAATTTTTTGCAACAGCAAGGATATGATGATGCTGCTCGAATTTGTATTACTCATACATTTTGGGCCACTGGGCTGAAGGAATATCCTGGCAAGTGGGATTGTTCAGCAGAGGAAATTAATTTTTTAGAATCGTATGTGGCATCAATTGAATATAATGAATATGATTGGCTCATTCAATTATGCGATTGCCTAGCACTTCCTAGTGGATTTTGCTTACTGGAAAAGAGATTGATTGATATTGCCCTTAGATATGGTACAACTAAGTACACTGCAGTCAAATGGAAACTATTGTTTGAAAAAAAAGTAAAATTTGAACAGAAGATTGGTAGGCCTATTTATGATTTGCTACCAGGTGTGAGGGAGAACACTTTTAGTTAATCACTACAGTGATGGTTTGGTATCAGTGATCAAGTATAGTTATCAATTATAAATAATATGGAATTGTACACCCGCCAGTTATAAAGAATTGGTCTTGGAACGTACAGGATCCTCGTTCCCCTTACCGTGTTGCGAATAAACAGAACTGATTACCTGCCTTGCTAACAAGGTGGGTAATTTTTTACGCTTGAGGCATATGTATACTCTGCTCATCGCACAATATTACAATAGTTGATTGAAAATCGATAAAGAGCACTATGTATGGAAGGGCTAAACTGGTCTTTCGTTATTGAGAGCTAAAGTATAAAATCAGATTTTTACTTTTATTGAATCACACTAAATTTAAGAAAGAGCCTACACCACACCGAAATATTCAAATATTTTAGACTTTTTGGTTAGTCCTGTATGATTTTGCATAAAGATTATGAATAGTTATGTAATTACATTTTGCTAGGAATCTTTAAATGCAGCATTTACAAGGGCTCCATACATTGAATTTGTAGTTGGCATGATAGTTGCATATATATAAAGTGAAACATAATTGGGGGGAAGATGAAAGGCTAAGTAATATTTCTTTGTTGCTGTGGAACAGGCAGATATACATCAAATTACTTAAGAACGGAAATTGAAGACTGAATCAAATAGGAAAGATTAAAAAATGTTAAAGATCGTCTATATAGAGCAAGTAATGTAGAAGACACTGTAGATTGAGCGGACTTACTTTTGACAGAACCTATTTAATATCAATGATAAGGGCTTTAGGGATCATGTTAGATGATAAGGCTGCAAGAAAGCACTAGATGAAATAGTGACTAAAGTTTACAAAATGGCAGGTAGAGATATCCCAATTGAATTTTTTAAAAAGTTTAAATTTGGCGTCAAAGATATTTTAGTAGTAGAAAAATAGTTAAGAGGAGGATCTTATTATGGAAAAAGGCAAAAAAATTAAAGTATTAGTCGTGGGTGACGATTGGGTAACAACGAAGGATCTTATTGCAGCAACAAAGCGGGTATTGGAAGGTTACGATTATGAAATAGATTCATATGATGAAGTCATGGATAAACCGATGAGTAGAGAAAAAAAGGAAGATTTTGGCGATGACAGTGTTACTGAATATTGTGGGCATCCTCAAGATCTGATTGACAGAATTGCTGGAGTTCATCTTCTCGTGGTTCATACTTCTCCCGTTACCAAACAAGTGATTGAGGCTGGCAAAGATCTTATCGCTATCGGTTGTTGTCGCTCAGATGCAGTCAGTGTAAATATAAAAGCGGCTACTGACAAGGGAATTTATTTCTTTAATGCTCCAGGTCGATCCGTTGAGCCAGTATCGGATCTTACCATAACTTTTGCTTTGGCACTTTGCAGAAATATTGTAAGAGCCGATCGTTATGTAAAAGAAGGTAGATGGGATCAAGATATCAATAGGGACGTACCAAATTGGGAAGAGTATGTAACCTTTAGAGGACTTACGCTACAAGATAAGAAATTTGGAGTTGTTGGACTTGGCAAAATAGGGAGGAGAGTTGCAGAAAAAGCAGCTGGACTTGGCATGGATGTACAAGTTTATGATCCGTTTTTAGATAAAAAAATACTAAAAGAATATGGAACGGTACGTAGCCTTGAAGAACTATTTGAAGTCAGTGATTTTATATCAATTCACATTCCGCCAGTTGAATCGAATAAAGGAATCATTAGCAGAGAACTCTTTAATAAGATGAAGCCTTCCGCATATTTCATTAATGTTGCACGAGGGGAAATCATTGATGAAGAGGCACTGATTGATGCGTTAAGTAATAAAAAGATAGCAGGCGCAGCCCTTGATGTATATTATACAGAACCTCTGCCACTTAAAAGTAAGTTAATAAAACTAGACAATGTTATTTTAACACCACATTTAGCGGGACAAAGAAAAGATGTTTCAGAGGGCTCAGCAGCAATCTTAGAAGGACAGATGAAACCATTCTTTCAAGAGAACAGTCTTGCTACCTGCTTTAATTCGGCGAAGATAGTCAAAACAACGAATAAATAGCTTCCACTAATAAAAGTGGGTATCGTCAGATTGGATAAAGTCTAGAGAAAGTGAAGGTGTATTTATGCTTACAGATATGAAGAGTATTCTTATCGATGCGAAAAAAAGAAAATATGGGGTGGCGGCTCCTAATGCATGGAATGAAGATAGTATAAAAGCGGCTATATTGGCTGCTGAACAAGAAAAATCGCCACTGATCCTTGCTCTTTACCCTGTAATGGCTGATATTTTTGAATTTGGTAAAATTGCAATCGAATTGGCACAGAAATCATTAGTGCCAGTAGCGGTTCATTTAGATCATGGACAAGAGTTAGAGCATGTAGTTAAAGCAATACGTGCAGGATTTACATCCGTTATGGTTGATCGCTCAACGCTTCTTTTTGGTGAAAATGTAGAAGCCGTTAAGGAAATTGTAAGGTTCGCTCACTCGGTAGGAGTAACGGTAGAAGCGGAATTAGGTCATGTTGGACAAGGATGTGACTATACAGAAACAAAAGATGAAGGACTTACAGATCCGAATGAAGCAATTAAATTTGTAGAAATGACAGGAGTCGATTGTCTCGCCGTTGCCGTGGGAACTTCACATGGCGTCTATAAAGGGAAACCTGAATTGCAGTTTGACTTGCTGCAGAAGTTGAATAATATGGTCGATGTTCCGTTAGTACTTCACGGATGTTCAGGAACCGGGGATGATAACTTAAAGAAGACAATCGGATATGGCATAACAAAGTTGAATTTGTATACTGATTTAGATATGGCAGGATATGATGCCTTACAAGAAAATTTAAAAGAACATAAAATATTTAAAACAACCGATGCTTGCAGTATCATGTTTAAAGGTTATGCCGATAAATTAGCACACTATATAAAATTATTTGGTTCGAGTGGCAAAGCATAACTTGTTATATTTAATTTTTTCAACCTGCCCAGTTTGATATTGGGCTAAATATTAAAATAAAGAGAAGGTTGTGTAATAATATGGAATTAACTTTAAAGATTGAAAATAAGGCAGGACTACATGCTAGACCAGCGTCTCTGCTTGTGCAAAAAGCTTCTACATTTAAATCAACTATTATGATAATTAAAGATGGAAAAGCTATGAATGCTAAAAGTATTATCAACATTATGGGATTAGGTGTAAAACAAGGCGAATATATCGTTGTGAAAATCGAGGGGCCAGATGCCGACGAGGCAGCACAAGTTTTGAAAAAATTAGTTACCGATAAATTTGGGGAAGAGTGATAAATATGTGGGAAATAGAAGGGATTGCAGCTTCAGCAGGTATTGCTATTGGACAGATTATGCATATTCAGGAATGTACACATAATTTTTGCCATACAGTGACTCCTGGAGAAGCTTCCAATGAGAAGGACCGTTTTTTAGCGGCGCAACAAATTGCCTTGGTACAACTTGATGCTTTGCAGAAACACACGGCTACGACTGTCGGGAAGCATCAGGGTGAAGTGTTTGCTGCACATAAATTAATGGTACAAGATCCGTCTTTAGTTGAGGCTGTTTTCGATGATATTGAAACCAACTGCGCTAGTGCTGAGGCAGCAGTAGAAACTGCCACCCAGAATATTGCTAGTATGTTTGCCTCTCTTGATGATGAATATATGCGTGAGCGGGCGGTAGATATTAAAGATATTGGTAACCGCTTACTCTGCATATTGCAATGTAGAGTAGAAAATGTAAAATATACAGGTATCTTAGTAGCAACAGATTTGTTACCATCAGATACAGCATCCATTGATTTTAATAGCGTATCGGGATTTATTACAGCCCTTGGTGGCAAGACCTCTCATAGCTCAATTTTGGCCAGAGCGGCAGGGCTTTCCGCTGTGGTAGGTGTAGGCAGTGTTATCGATAAACTCTGTAATGGAGATATGGTCATTGTTGATGGTCATGTCGGTAAAGTGCTAGTGAATCCTGACGAAAGTATATTGGCAGACTATCGCCAGCGTATGACAGAAGAAAAAGCCAAAGTAGCAGCATTAGCAAAAGTCAGTCATTTACCAAGTATAACCCTTGATGGTCTTCATGTTGAGGTAGCCTCTAATATTGGTACACCTGACGATATGAGACAAGTGCTGGCCGCAGGTGCTGATGGTGTTGGTCTATTTCGTACTGAGTTTTTATTTCTGGATAAAACGAGCGTCCCAACAGAAGAAGAGCAATTTCAGTCTTATCGTACCGTACTTCAGGCTATGCCAGACAAAAAGATTGTGATTCGGACCCTCGATGCTGGTGGTGATAAGCAGTTACCTTTTATCGGTGGCCTAGTAGAAGCCAATCCTGCATTAGGGCTTAGAGCCATAAGACTCTGTATGGTATATAAGGATGTATTTAGAACCCAATTACGAGCATTACTGCGGGCTGGTGTGGATGGAAACTTACATATCATGTTTCCCATGATTGCGACATTAGATGAACTATTACAGGCCAAGGCCGTACTGAAAGAAGTGTCTGATGAGCTGACTCAGGAAGGAATCACCCATCGGGCAGACGTGCCAGTCGGCATCATGATTGAAATTCCATCGGCTGCTGTTATTGCAGATATACTGGTTGAGGAAGTCGATTTTTTTAGTATTGGTACGAATGATCTTGTCCAATATACCATGGCGGCTGATCGTATGAATGAACATGTGGCTTGGCTGAACGACTATTTTCATCCTCCTATCATTCGATTGATTGCCAATGTTGCCAAAGCAGCACAAAAAAATGGTAAGTGGGTAGGAATGTGTGGTGAGATGGCTGGAGATCCTCTAGCTACATCTCTTTTAGTAGGACTTGGTTTAACTGAATTATCAATGAGCGCACGTTCTGTCCCTACAGTAAAACATCTTATTCGTCAGATCAATGTTGAGAAAGCAAAAGAGTGGGCTGATCAGATTCTTACCCTACGTACGACAGCAGAAATTAAGCAGAGACTGGAAGAAATTGCTGCAATTTTTGAAAGATGATTTTATAGCAAGTTATAGAATATGGCAGCGAGAGTTTAAAACTTCGCTGCCATAATGATGACTTTAATTGGGAAACAAGTTTAAGTGATGGGCTGATACAAAGGCGCTGGTCAAGTTTGGTTTATTGATATAAGTTACATTGGCACCCATAGTGGCCCTGTATACATGGTCGTGCATCAAATGCATAAAGCCTTTTGAGACCATAAAAATAAGCATGGATGGGGCAAAGGCAGGCCAATGAAAATATCATAATAAAACGATTTTTAGACCATTTGAATGGGGACGTCTCTACTTGCTATACCCTGAAACAGTTAGGAATGTCAAGGTGATGGCTCGGGAGTAATTGCACATTACAATTATGTAAGAGACCTTGATGATGTGCCCCTTAGCTCGATCTATTCTTATACCCATGAAGCAGTAGCATAACAACGATAAAATGAATGAGGAAGTTATCTTAGAAAAATCAAATTCGTGTCTTGATAAATGGGGACATTGTAATACCCGATGATCACCTACTTAAAAACATAGATAAAGTAGTAGATTTCAGTTTTATAAATAAATTACTTGAGGGCTCCTACAGCAAGAATTTTGGTCGTCCAGCAAAGGAACCTGAAATGATGGCGAAACTTCTCATAGTGCAATATTTCTATAACTTATCAGATGTAAAAGTCATAGAAGAAGCCTCTTTGAATCTTGCATATATGTGGTTTATTGGTGTCAACCCAGATGAAGATTTACCTGATGCAAGCTTACTTGCAAAATTCAGAACACAGCGACTCAAAGATACTAGTGTTGATAATATTATTACGGAAGTCGTACAAAAATGTGTCGAAAATGGCCTTATTAACTATTGATGCCACTCATGCAAAGGCCAATACAATGAAGCTAGTGCCAGAACGAATTATGAAACATTTAGCCAAGGGAATTTTAAAAAATATAAAGCAAGAATCAGTCGAAATACCACCTGAGATAAATGCCACTATCCCCGATTATAAGGGGATAGAAGATCACAAAGAAGCTAAGGAAATGATAAAAACTTTTTTGGAAAACATGATGACAGAAATCGAAAATAACGTTGATATCTCGACCATGGCAGCAACTTTAAAAGCGATAGTCCAAGCAAAAGAGGTACTAAGTCATGAAAAGTTTATCATACAAAAAGGCTTACGCTCACTTGTTGATAAAGATGCTCGCGTAGGTTACAAATCAAAAACTGATAGCTTTTTCAGTGGTTTCCGACGGTAAACCTGTCACTTTGTCCCAGCACTGGAGAACCGCGTTGTCGATGTTCGAGATTTTGTATAAGTGCAACTCAAAAAGAGCAACGTGGTATATTGTGCATTACAGTACAAAAATATCGTTGCAAAGAACGAATAAGTACTTAGATACTATCAACTAAGTGCTTATTTGTTTTAGTATGGATAAAGGATTTCAGATGGGTATGAAGTATATACTATAGTAAACGATGTGAATATGAAGGGTGACATGTATGTTATTTGAATATGACTATAAGATTAATATCTCACAAAATATCAGCACAGATAAAAGGTTTGCTTTGTTTTCTGCCAAACGAATGTTGCCGGAGTATGTTTTTGATACATCCCAATTAGAAAATAATCCGATCACATTCCCAGAGGTTCAAACCTTGGTTGATGGCATTACAATTGGGGGGCATAAGATCAGTGATGTACAGCAAGTGCTTAATATCAAAAGTGCCTGGAATTTGATCTTAGATGCAGTGAAGGCCAGTACGTTTATCGTATCAAAAGAAATGTTTCATCGCATTAATGATGTAATCGTTAGGGAAGAATCATTAGAATGGGGAAAGTTTCGTACGGGTAGGGTTGGTATTGCAGGTACAAAAACCTATGTCGCGCCTTTGTACAATGAATTAGATGAAATCTTTGAGCGTGAACTGCCTATTATTTTAGATTGTAAGCATGAAGTAGAACAAGCAATTCGATTATTTTTATGGGCAGCTTTAAATCAATTTTATTGGGATGGAAATAAACGCACTGCTCGTCTTATGGCAAATGGTATATTAGTCAATGCAGGTTATGGTGTATTTAATATAAGAGTAGTGGACATATTAGAGTTTAATACTTTGATGGTGGATTTTTATGAAAGCCATCAAGCAGATAGTATTGTAAGGTTTCTTGCAGAAAAATGTATCAAGTATATAGAAAAATAGTATATAAAATATCTGACGAAAGAGAAATGGGAAATATTAAAGGACGCCATTGAAAATACGCATGGTGAACAGGGGAAGTGGTTTGCCACAGCTAAGCAGTTGGGGCTACTAGAGCTGGCAGCGGATCTCGCCCAGCGTTCGCCAGTCGACCCGAAAACATTGAATAGGGCGGCGCTAAACTTTCAGGATACCAATCCAGACTTTGATTTATCACATTATTTTATAAATTCTTCATCTTTGAAATGCCCCAAACAGGATTATAAACGATATTTTTTAAACAGCTCAATAATAAATATGGAAAATTTGCGTATGATTGACAGGCGATATTGGGACAGGTAATCTGTCCCTTGTCCCTCCACGATCCGATATCCAAAAAAAATAAACATGCAGACGGGATGATGTCTGCATGTTCATTTTCTTTGGATGAGATCATTGATTTTGGTTTACTGTATTTTTGAAAATGCTGTTTCTATAGAATCAGAAGTCATGATTGGCTTTCGATCAATTAGATAGGTTAGTAGGAAAGTTGCAGTGCAAGCTAGCCATTCAAGGTAGATTACATGGGAGAAAATATGGGTTGATGGGACTGTCTGCCATAAAATCAGAACGATTACACCTGTCATAATCGTATAAAAGGCAGCATTTCTGCGGCAAAGCCCTGGGGCAAATAAGGTAAATAGTACAATGATTGTAAAGGATGCAGTCAAGCTGAGGCCAATCATGAGGGTACTGATAATGCCACTTATGGTCATAGCCAATAGTAAGGTTAATAATCCTAGGAATAATACCGATCCTTTTGTAACAAGGAGGAATTTTTTATCGCTTGCCTTTGGATCAATGAATTTCTTATAAATATCTTGGGAAAACAAAGTTGCTGAGCTGAGGAGTAGATTGCAAGCTGTCGATACATCAGCCGCCCATAAGGCAGCTAGGGTTATTCCTGCCAGAAAGGGGTTTAATGACATGATCGTCATAGGCAATGCCATAGCAGGGCTTACATCAGGAAACATGGTTTTGGCAATGACCCCAAGTAATGCACTGACAAAGCCAATCGGCAACATCATTAATCCACCGATGATAAAACCGCGGCGAGCTGCTTGAATGTCTTTGGCCCCTAGAGAAATTTGAATAATACTTTGCAACGATAAGTTGACAGTGACCAATACGATGATCCAGGTAATAATACCGAGGATGCCAACGCCATCAAAGAAACTGAGATACGGTACATTGTTGGCGGGGAGCTGTGCTTGAATATTTTCGATACCGCCAACATGTGTTACGCTAATGATCGTAGCCAGAATAATGCCAATATATTTTAGAGATACATTTAAAATATTGGATAAGCTCGCTGACCACATGCCACCAATCAAAGTAACGCCAATAAAGACGACGGCACTTGTAAGCATACCTGAGGTCAGAGTAAATATCTCAGGCATTAAAGCACAGAGGATACTGCCGCCTGCGATGTATTGAAGTGACATAACAACCAGTTGAATTAAAATTTGACACAATATCCCAGCGATCATGCCTTTTGTATCATAATGTCTTCCTAGTAATTCTGGCACAGTGGTTATATTGAGTTTTCGATATTTTTTGGCAACAAGTAGTCCCATAACAATAGCCCCTATGCCCCAGGCTGTTGTATACCAACCTGCTGAAAGGCCGACTTTATAGGCTTGTTCAGCTACGCCGATGGTTGATGCTCCACCAACGGCAAGCCCTACGATAGATACAGTAATGAGTGGGGTAGTGAGTTGTCTGCCTGCTAGGATATAGTTTGTTGCAGTACCGGCGGACCGTCGCTGGGCAAATAAACTGATTGCGAATAGTAGAGCGATGTAGATACATACGATGATAAATGGAATATTCATGTGAACCTCCTTAAATAATAGATCTTTTTCGTCTATGTTCTTCTATGCTGGTATAAAAGAAAAAAATCGCCCCTCAGAAGAGGGACGATAATGACCGCGGTACCACCCAAATTAAATCTTATGGACAAAACTAAAGGAGGTACCATACAAGGGGCGAAGCGCCGTGGTACCACCCTATTATCGATCATAAGATCTACTCTCAGTCTGTAACGTAGACTAATATACGGCAAGACCTACTGTAATGTTCAGCCCGCAGTTCAGGAGGGAACTTCATTTTGTATTTTCAACTAGTTTACACCAATTACTAGCTCTCTGTATAAAAGGTACAAAATTACTTTTTTCCGTCATTACTGATATAATATATATTATTACCAAGATTATAAGTGGAATAAAAACAATTGTCAACACCTAGCATACAGAAACATTTGTTTTTAATCTTTTTTCGCATATTGGTCTATAAAATGTTACCTTGATTGTATAAAAATTATAGTTTAGTCTGCACAGGGAGTTGGAGTGAATATTATATTGATTTATTAAAGGATATTCAAAAAAATGTTTTCAATAATAAAAATGGGTTAGATTAATATGGGGGGCAATGTCTATTTCATCGATAGAATTCACATCAAGGCTTAAGTTTCGCTGTAAAGCATGACAACTTATTTCTCAGAAGAAATAATAGTAGCGATATTGAAAGGAGTTTTGAATTTGAAAACAATCGCAGTATTAACTGGTGGCGGGGATTGCCCGGGGCTAAATGCAGTAATAAGAGCGGTTTACAAGACTGCACATTCAAATGGGATAGAAGTCTATGGGGTAAAAAATGGGTTTAAAGGTTTAGTTGAGGATGACCTATCTTTACTTGGTCCTAAAAATGTTTCTGGTATATTACCTCGTGGAGGAACAATACTAGGGACTACAAATAGAGATAATCCTTTTAAATATCAGTGCATCGATCATGAGGAACTTGTTTACAAGGATATGTCGCAGCGAGTTTTATTCAATCTTAAAGAGCGAAATATAGAAGCATTAATTGTAATTGGCGGTGATGGTACACTTAAAATTGCAAGTGAAATTGCAGAGCTCGGGTTTCCCGTAGTCGGCGTTCCGAAATCAATTGATAATGATTTACCTAAAACAGAGAGAACCTTCGGTTTCGACACAGCCGTTAGCATCGCGACAGAAGCGTTAGATAGATTGCATACAACAGCAGAGTCTCATCATCGGGTAATGGTCCTAGAAGTCATGGGACGCTATGCAGGGTGGATCGCTCTTCATAGTGGTATTGCTGGTGGAGCAGATTGCATTATCATTCCTGAGATTCCTTTTAAGTGGGATTCGATTACCGATAAAATTAAGCTCAGACAACAAAAAGGTACTTTGTTCAGTATTATTGTAGTGGCCGAAGGAGCTAAATCCATTAATGGAGAGTTATCAGTAGCAAGGATAGTAAAAAATTGCCCTGAAACAATACGGTTAGGTGGTATAGGGGATAAAATTGCTCATGAGTTAGAAAATTTACTAGCGGTGGAATGTAGATCTACGGTACTCGGCCATCTTCAACGTGGTGGTAGTCCGACTGCGTATGACAGGGTATTGTCTACTCAATACGGTGAGGCTGCAGTAAATGCAATCATTAATAAAAAATTCAACACAATGGTGGCATTACGAAATAACCAAATTGTCTCAGTTGATTTAATCGATGTTGTTGGAACCCCATATTTTGTTCCACCTACACATGATTTGATTAAAACTGGACGTTCTCTTGGAATTTCTTTTGGCGACTAATAGATATGACGCAACGTGCCAGTGAGCTCGCTGATGTTTCTAAGAAACATAGACCAGCTAAAACAAGTCAAGAACCGTCCCTCCTTGTTTTATATAGTGTTGCACTTAGATTGTACATCCGCCAATTAAAAACACGGTCGTCAACAATTTAGACTAGCAAGGTGGTAACTTTTGCTATAGCAGATATAGAATATATCATTTGTAATAAAACTGTAAGACAATTGTTATTGTAAGGAGCAATAACTTCCAGTAGTATACAACTATAGACAAAAGGAGGAGATTAGTATGAAATACATATTGTTAGTATTGTTGTCTGTCGTCCTTATTAATTTTGGACTAATAACCAATGTTGGTACAGTCGACTCAATGGCGAATGAGGATCTTGGGAAAAACTTTATTGAGCTAAGGAATACTTTCTCATATAACGGTGAGAAATTACAATATATGCTTATTCTTCCTGCTGAATATTCCCCAAATACCCATCAGTGGCCAATGATTCTCTTTCTACATGGATCCTCTGGACGCGGACATAATCTAGACTTAGTTAAGAGCTACGGACCCCCATTGATTGCAGAACAACAAGCAGATTTCCCGTTTGTTGTTATTGCCCCTCAGTGCCCGGAGGGAGAATACTGGACGACCAAAGCGGATATTTTAGCTGCGTTGCTGGATGATATTTTAAAGAGATACCAGATTGACCAGGATCGAGTTTATCTAACTGGGACAAGCATGGGAGGTAACGGCACATGGAATCTGGCCTGCCAGCACCCGGAATACTTTGCGGCAATAGCCCCTATGGCCGCTAGGCCGACGATTCCTGACGTTTGGCAGAAAAGGTTTGTGTCTATGCCAATCTGGGCTTTTCATGGCGAAAAAGACCCGATTTGCCCCCTACAAGACGATGAGGCGATGATTAATGCGCTACGTACACAGGGAGCCGCTCCACGTTTCACTGTGTTACCTGACAAGGGGCACTACATCAGTGAGGTGTACAAGGATCGTGAACTCTATGACTGGTTCCTTACAAATACTCGCCAGCATTGATCTTTCTTAACAATTTCAATAACTGTTAATTTTCACCTTGGAACATTGCATAATGCAAAGAACGCACATTGTTTGAGTTACGGTGGACTCAAGACCCGGAATTGCGCAAGAGAGTACAACTTGGTCTGAATAGGGGTGAAGGCAAAAATACTCTTTCACGAGCTGTCTGTTTCAACCGATTGGACAAATTCAATACGTGATCGTAGCTTTGAAAACCAGCGTTAACACGGCAAATTCAGGTCGTTACGACCGATTCAAAATTCTTAACGTACGATTCCGTTTCGTGAGGGGATCCCATTTATATCGTATAATGTAAAAAAATAATTACAAATGGTAGATTAGGAGCTAAAGTAAATGGAACGTTTTTTTGTGATTTTGTTTTTCCTTTCGTGTGTATTATTTGTTATTGGTATGATTAAACCAATCTGGGTAATATGTTGGGGTGAAAACGAATATAAAACTCGGAAAAAAGTAGCTACAACTTACTTCATACCGATTATTCTCTTTTCTGCTTTAGCAGGAAGAACATTAGATCAGAAAGAACAAGCGGCACCTATTAATAGTAAGCAAACTACAATATCAGAATCTCAACAATATAATGATTTGGAAAAATCATCATCGAAGACAAATGAATCAAGAAATGATTTTATTATAAGAATAAGAGCTAATCCACAAAAAGTTGACTGGACAGGGGATGTCCTATTTTCAAAAGTAATGCAATGGCTAATACCACTCCAGATGGCGTTATCATAAATATCATCAATCTCTAGATGCTATCAGCTCAAAAAGCATGTGGAGTTTATCACTTAAAATCTCCGTAGCGTACGTTTTTATAAGGTCCGCAGCGATATAACAGGTAACGCCATTCCGGTTTGGAGTGACGTTGCCTGTTATAATGCTTTATTGTGCCCCACATTATGGTATTTAGCCTTTAGGACATGACACGGATGCTGATATTAGGCCATTTAGAGCCTAGGGCACATATCAATCCATGGCTGTGCAACTTGAATCTACTTTTTCTGGCACAATCCAGTGATGTATACCATGTTTGAACACTTTATACCACTGATCTAATTCATTTTTATTCGGCAATTGCATAAGCCGGTTCCCAATCAGCAAAGCCATTAAATACTAGTAAATGTACTAACTTTTTTTGAGACATGTTTTTCCCTCCAGTATTTTTTTACATTGTTATATCGAGTATAGTTGCTGTATAATAAAAAGGGAAGTAGTTACATTTATTGAAGTTGCTATACTGGAGGGAAGTAATATGGACAGGTGCTGTACATGCGAAAATTGTTGTGCTTCTATAGAAAAAACTCTTGCAATCCTTAATGGTAAATGGTCATTTTTAATTCTATGGAATATTTATGATGGGACTAAACGATTTAGCCAATTACAAAAATTATTATTAGGAATCAGTCCTAAAACGTTATCTCTTCGATTACATGAGCTAGAAAAAAATGGGGTTATAACGAAAACTATTTATCCTGAAATTCCACCACGTGTTGAATATTCTATGACTGAAAAAGGGAATAAACTGAAAGATGTATTTGCCGCATTAATCGAATGGGACAAGGTCATTTCATTGTAGAAGCCAATCTTCAGGAAATTATAGTACAATATCTTGTATTGATAAACACATCAAAGTGGGACAGTGGTCTCGAGCCTGTCCCTTTGGACAATTAAATAGGTGAATAATGTGAATGCCCATATTGTCAGAGATGAGAATGTGGGCATTTATTGTCGATTGTAGAGCAAACGGACGCGAGGGATTTTTAGGAAAGTAACATATCTATTGTTGGTCTGTTAGGAATAAGATATAGGGATATATAACGCATTTATTAAGGTGTGTAAAATTATTCGGCATCTTTTTTGTGCGCTTTTTAATTTTAGAATAAACAAAAATGATGTTAACTAAGGCAAATGATATAGTCGTTATGAAATGGGAGTGAAGGCTATGCGCATGACTGAATATGGTGTCAATGTTCCAGATCATTTGTTAACACAATTGGAAGAAGAGCAGCTTGTATTATTTCTTGGAGCAGGGATATCCAAAATTGCCCCCTCCAATTTGCCGGATTTTATAAAATTAACACAAGATATTTGTAAAGAAGCGGGTGTCACTTTTTCAAGGAAGCTGTCACTTGACTATAATCTAAGCAAGGTTTCAAAGACTGGATCAGGCTATGATGTTCATCAGCGAGTCATTGAGAAAATGAGTCCATCGAAAACAAAACCGAATGCGTGGCATGAAACGCTTCTCTGCTGGTTTGGAACTGAAAGTAAAGTGCGGATTGTCACAACGAACTTTGATCAGCATCTCAGCAGTGCAACCAAGCAACTGGGCTGGGCACTCCCGGAGTATGTTGCACCCGCTTTGCCAATGGGGGATAATTTTCATGGTATTGTGTATTTACATGGCAGGATTGACGATAAAGAAAGCATTGTTGTAACTGGTGAGGACTTTGGAAAAGCTTACTTAAATTATGCCTGGGCTACACGATTTCTACAGGCTATGTTTGCCAAATACACTGTTTTATTTATCGGCCATAGTAATCGTGATCCACTAGTTCGCTATCTGACCAGCGGTTTATCGGTGTGTACCAATAAGCATTATGCATTTGCCGCAAATAATGCACGCCGAGAGTGGGAGGAGCTAGATATTGAACCAATATTATTTCAACAACCCGGTGATGAAAAATATAAGGCCATGTTGCACGTGGCCAAAGATATCGCCCAACAATATTGTATGAGCGAACTTGAACATGAAGCGCGTATACGCAAGCTACTGACGACAAAAAAAGATACGTTGCTTACGCCTCAAGATCAGGACTATTTATTAAGAAGCTTGACAAAAACGAACCGACAAATACATTTTTGCCGGTATGCTGATGGCCAATTATGGCTTCAGTGGGCTATAAAGCATATTGAAGAAGTTAAATCATTATTTGACACTTTTGCAAAGGCCGAGAATTTCCCGCGAGAATACATTTCCTGGATTGGCGATCAATGCTTTGAAAAAGCAAATGGCCTGTTGCTGCAGGAACTTACGGAACTAAAGCTGGGTTCTGACCTGTGGTATGAGATAGGTGGTGCAATATGCTATCGAAAATTAAACATTTCGACTGAAAGGCTAATTGCTTGGATTTATGTAATGTTGCGTGATGCAACATTACCAGGTCATTGGGCGTTACTGCAGGAGATACTGGAGTGTGACAATATTCCTCAAAACAGACATATTGGATGGATGATTTTTTCGCGATTAACAAAACCTATGATTAAACTTAATAAACAAGTATATCAAAAGGACACTGCAGAAGAACGGCCGGTGCTAGTGTCGATTGCTATTCCCTCGGAAGATCCGGGGGGATTGTGTGAATACTGGCAGACCGTATTGCGAAACCAATTGTCGGATATTTGTGACCGGGTACAGGGCATAGTTACTCTATATTTAACGGATGCCTATTATATGTTGATTGAGCAAGGTGCCTGGTCGGCTGAACTCGACGAGGTTTCTTATGGTAGAGCAACTATTATTAAGGAAATAAGCAATGATGGCTTTACTTATGTTAGACCAATGGACCCGTTGATTGATGCGGCGGTTGATTTGATTCAGTGGTATTCTGTTCATAATCAGGCGAACCTAAATCAATTGATTGTCGGCTGGAATGATTCAAAAATACCAATTTTACGGCGATTATCTCTCTATGCAGTTTCACTGGCCAACTGGAGTGAAGATGATAAATGTCAGTGGGTACTGAGTAAACAACTCTTGCACTGGGAGGTTTACTATAGTGAATCATATCATTTACTTAGTTCAATTTTTGCGAATTTATCATCAGCAATCAAAGAAGAAGCAATTGATGCCTTACTGCAGATCATGAATGATGACGCAGGCGGAGTGAATCGAAATTGCAATCGACGCACTCAAACTTACGATCTATTAAAGAGTATGATTGGGAAAGATATAGATAATCCTCAGTTGTTAGCAGCAATAGAGACCGTTAGAGTAAGATATCGATCAACGGATTGTATAAAGCCGCCAGCGCCGATAGATGTGTCTGCACTTCTGTCAGGAGATATTATAGCTGCTTTTCATTGGTACGATGAGATAGCTCAACTTGAAGATTTATTCAGTGAAAACAACGAAAAAGAAAAGTTTCACGTTGCTTTTAGGGAAAAAGTCTCAAAAGAGATCGAGTGGGCAATTTCCGTGACGGGAATACTTTGGCAGCGGGATAACCAAAACACATATTATTTAAGCAGTATGCTGCTCAATATCCTGAGTGCTGCGCAATTAACCCATGAGCAACAACAGTTACTATGCAAAAAAATACAGGGAATAGTAGAGCTGCAGCATATAGGAAATGCAGTCACTTCATTTTTACGTAAACGAGCCGACAAAGGTTTTGATGGATATTCTGATCAGTCTGTCGATGAGATGTTCAAGTGTGTTGATTTCATATTAAAATGGGCTATAGATGTCCCATTTTCAAAAGATCCAGCGCGACGGTGGCTGGATGCGGTAATCAATCATCCAGTAAGTGATCTTATTTTTGTATTATTGAAGATTCTCAGTGATCATGGGAAAGATGATAAATATATTGTGGCGGCTACAGAACGCCTGTCTAGGCTATTGCAAGAGAAGAATATTACAAAAATAGCAGAAGTGATTTGTGCTAGTCAGGTCCACTTTTTATATGCGATTGCGCCAGACTGGGCAACAACGAAGGTCATACCTCTTTTTGATTGGAGTAAATCAACAAATCAGGCGGAGCGAGCTTGGGATGGTTTTTTGTTCTGGGGACATTTTACCCCTAATCTTCTTGGCCAAATGTTGGGCAATTTCGTTGCTACGGCAAATTTCTTAGAACTTGTTGATCAGAATCGCTATTGCCAGTCGTTGGCCTGGCTTTCCATGAGCCATTTTGTAGAAAAGCCTTTTGCAACAAAGGCATTGGGTCATGTGATATTAAAATTGAATGATGAACAGAGGATGAAGTATTTTAGTTATCTTTGCTCTCACCTGTCAGACATACAGGATCAGAAATATAGTCATTGGGTGTGGAATAGTGTGCTGCTTCCTTTACTGAGAATTCGGCGTCGTATGACCGTTGAGTTAACATCAGGTGAGCTTATGGCGATGCTAAGGTGGGTGGCTGTATTTACTGATTATTGTGCTCCATTAATTGAAAATATGATTATTTTTTCAACGGTTCAGGTAAAAGAGTGCTACAACCTTAATTATTTTGACAAGATAGAAATTTATGAAAAATATCCGCAAGAAACTGCAAAATTATGGATTTGGCTGGCGAAAAGCCTCACATCAGGCGAATCATCAAATCATATATATGGGAAAATTGCTGAGAAATTATTAGGCAATGCAAGGGTTTCTACAAAGGTTAAACAGCAGTTGCAAGAATCTCTCATTGCATTAGGGTTATGCTCAAAACAAAATGATAGTATATGAAATAATGGGGCGGCCTAAGCCACCCCATTATTTCATATGCTATTTGTCTTCCCCAGAACCGACTAGGGGTAATACTTTATCTACGCTAAAAAATACTAAATAGAGATTTTCATCTGTTTGACATTCTCTTTTTTGGCAATGACGGCGAAGTGAGAACAGCAATTCACTATTTTTTTCTTCTTTTACTTTGGTAAGATAGATACGTTTACCAGTCATCGTACCATCTTCAATAAATAAAAAGCAGGCATGTGGATTAACTCCAATATTTTTGTGGGTTTTACGCTCACGCATAATAAAAGAGAGTAGACCATCCTCTATGCTATGAGGAGTGGCATAGACAGCAGCATTCACGATCCCTTTATCATCAGCAGTCGATAATACACCAGTACCTTTTACAGATGCAAAATATTCTTTAAAGTCCATAATTTAAACCTCCATAAACATTACATTTTTTATATTACTTATATTCTTTGTATTATTTGTAAATCCTTTATATTTATTAATAATTACTATAAATTATAAAAGGTATCCAATGAACATGCCTTTTGATCACCCAGCTTTTCGTAGACTATCAATTTACACACTGGCGATTCTTAATGCCAATCTCGCTGATGTTGACCTCTGGAGTACTGACACGACCGGTATATCTATTGCGCGTATTGTCATAAAGTTATCATAAAGTTGTGTTACACTATAATAGTAAAGTAATAATGACTAAAGTGAATTTTATCCCAAAAAGGCAAATATGAGTTTATAATACATAAGGAGTGGTTTATTGTGAAAAAAATAGTGAAGAAAGTAATTGTTTACTCCCTATTAGCAGGTATTGTGCAGTATGGTGCAAGCGCATCGGTATTAGAGGCTTCATCTAGAAACGATAATCGACAAGATAAGCAAGAGCAAAGACAAGATCAAAGACACGAGCAAAGACAAGATCAAGAGCAAAGACAAGATCAGCGGCAAGAACAGCAGCAAGATCAACGACAGGATCAGGATCGTCGTGATCAACAACGGCATGATCGACAAGAAAATGAACGGCAATATCGAGAAGGATTAGAAAATGACAGGCATCAGCAGGAAATGCAGCGTCGCGATAATGAAGATTGGCAGGCTTGGAATGATCGGCAATGGCAAGAAAATCAGTCTCATGACCAGATAATTGGACAGATTGCGCGAGATGTGGTTCTGCTGTTCTTAGGTGAATAAAAGAAAATAATCTAGTTTAAGTACATCAAAGCAATAATGACAGCGAAGAGACCGGGCCATATGGCTCAGTTCCTTCGCTTTTTTTGACAAGTACTTAGATCGTTATCAACGAAGTGCTTATTTGTTTTAGTTATGATAAGGTGTTGCACCATTTTCCTTAATTAGCGTGACTATCATAAATGATTTTGGTATCACGAGCAATCATAAGTTCTTCATTGGTAGGAATGACGAATAGCTTAACTTTTGCTCCAGGCGTACTGATCTCGTGCTCTTTGCCACGGATATTATTGCGTTCTGGCGAAATAGCAGTTCCTAGATATTCTAGGCCTATGCAGATTTTTTCGCGCATTGAAATACTGTTTTCTCCGACTCCAGCTGTAAAGATAATGGCATCGACACCACCCATTGCAACCGCATAGGCGCCAATGAATTTTTTTACGTTATAGGCGAAGATATCAAGAGCAATGGCTGCTCGTCCATTACCATTATTGGCAGCTTTCTCAATATCGCGGAAATCGCTGGATACTCCAGAAATGCCTAATACACCGCTTTGTTTATTTAAATAGTTGCTAATTTGCTCTGTTGTGAAATTTTCTTTTTTCATTAAATACGGAATGATCCCTGGGTCTATTACGCCACAGCGTGTTCCCATGATCAGACCTTCGAGAGGGGTGAATCCCATGCTGGTATCGATTGACTCACCATATTTAATAGCTGCCAAGCTAGCGCCGTTTCCTAGATGGCAAGTGATCAATTTTAAGTCAGCAATAGGCTTACCGATTAATTTTGCTGCTCGCAAGGATACATATTTGTGGGAAGTGCCATGAAAACCATATCTACGGACGCCGTGTTTGGCATATGCTCGATATGGAAGACCGTACAAAAAGGCACGTTTCGGCATAGATTGGTGGAATGCGGTATCAAATACCCCAACCATCGGTATATTGGGCATTAGTTCCTCGCAAGCCCGGATTCCAATAAGATTAGCTGGATTATGTAGCGGGGCCATCTCTACACATTCTTCCAGTGCTACTTTGACTTCATCCGTAATGAGCGCGGACTGCAGAAATTTTTCGCCCCCATGAGCCACGCGATGACCGATAGCATCAATTGCCTGCATTGTTTGGATTGCACCGCTGATTGGATCAATTAAGGCCTGTAATACCATTTCGATAGCCACTTTATGATCAGCAATAGCAGTGATTATTTCGATCTCAGATTTATTGCCGGATTGGTGACGCAAAAAAGATTGGGATATTCCAATTCTGTCCACTAGCCCTTTAGCCATTACCGTTTCGTTAATCATGTCGAATAATTGATATTTTAGAGATGAGCTACCGCAGTTGATCACCAAGATATTCATATAAGTTCCTCCTCATTATTCATAATGATGTAACGCTAAAGTCGTTGGAAGGTGTTCTCAAACGAGGATATTACGCTAGGCTAGCACATACAGCTCGTGTCTCACGGGCAATCATTAATTCTTCATTGGTTGGTATGACAAATAGTTTGATTTTTGAACCAGCAGCACTGATTTCCCGTTCTACACCAGTAATGTCATTGCGGCAGGGGTCAATTTCTACGCCAATAAATTCCATGCCAGTGCAAATCTTAGCGCGCAGTGAAGGCGAGTTCTCACCGATGCCAGCGGTGAAAATGATGGCGTCGACTCCGTTCATTGCGGCCATGTATTGTCCAATGAATTTCTTTATCGTATAAGCAAAAACGTCAAGAGCAATTTCAGCCCGTTCATTACCTTTTTGTGCCGATAGTATGATTTTTCTAAAATCGCCACTGACGCCTGAAAGTCCTAAGACTCCGCTACGACTGTTTAAGTATGAATCCATATGTTCCATTGATAAACCTTCCTTTTTCATCAAATAAGGAAAGATTGCTGGATCAATTCCACCGCAGCGAGTATTCATGATTGGGCCGTCTAGAGGTGTGAAGCCCATGCTGGTATCTACTGATTTACCGTATTGGATTGCCGCTAAACTGGCTCCATTGCCAAGATGACAGGTAATTATTTTTAGTTGGCTCAATGGCTTGTCCATCAGTACGGCTGTTCGCTCAGATACATATTGATGCGACATTCCATGGAAACCGTAACGGCGTACGCCGTGCTTTTCGTAAGCTTCGTAGGGAATGCCATACAAGAAAGCTTTTGCGGGCATGGTTTGATGAAAAGCAGTATCAAACATCGCCACCATTGGCACATTTGGCAATAAATTTTCGCAAGCCTTGATACCAGCAATATTATAAGGATTATGAAGTGGTGCCATTGCGGAGCATTCTTCAAGGAAGTTTTCTACGTCAGGAGTGATGATCAAGGGTTTGGAATACTTTTCACCCCCGTGAACAACCCGAAAGCCAACAGCATCAATTTCCTGGATAGATTGGATTACACCACAATTTTTATCGGTTAATGCAGTCAAAATAGCACTGATAGCACAGGTATAATCTGGCTCATCCACACTGATATCTTTAATGGGCTTGTTAGTTGGATTATGATGTAGTACCCAACTTTCAGATTCCACTTTTTCTACCAGTCCTTTACTTAGCAGTGTCTCATTATTCATATCAAAGAATTTGTACTTAATTGGACACCGATAAGCTGTACTGCTACATTGCATAACTAAGATCTTCATATTGTCTCCTCCTTCATATGTGAGTTAGGGGACGGCTGCACGACTCATTCTCTTTTTAGAAATATAATGAAATGACCTAATGAAAGACGGTGAATATAGTATGCCCAGGCAAAGTAGAAGGATGAGTGAGAGTAAAAAATATCATGAGTCGAGTGACGGCTCAATAAGTAAATAATGGAACAATCATCGTATTAAAGCTAAAACGAAGTTTGTTATAATAACACCTCTTGAAATATATTATTATCTCAGGAGGTGCTTTTTATGGCAGGGGGAGACGTAGCAGGTTGCAAAATTAAATTCTAAATTGTAAAATAGCGTCTCGTAGCTCTTCGGCTAGTTTTGCTAAACTGTTGCTGGATGAAGCAATTTCTTCCATTGATGCTGATTGTTCTTCGGTGGCTGCGGAAACGGTCTGTGCTTGTTCCGCAGTGTCCTTGGTCACTTTATCGATATCTTGGATAGTTGATACCAGTTCTTGGCTGTTTTCAGCCATATACTGAATAGCTGAAGAGAGTTCTTTCATCTGCGAAGATACGAGAGTGATTGAAGCAGTAATTTCTTGGAAGACTTGCCCGGCGCCATTGACGACTTGAGTACCGATCTTTACCTCCTGAGTACCTTCTTGCATGGCATGTACTGCTTTGTCAGTATCCTGCTGAGTTTCTTGAATTATACTTGCGATTTGTTTCGCGGCGGCTTCGGATTGTTCGGCCAATTTTCTTACTTCTTCAGCGACTACGGCGAAGCCGCGGCCCTGTTCTCCAGCTCGAGCTGCTTCAATAGCGGCATTAAGTGCCAGCAAGTTGGTCTGACTTGCGATGTTGGAGATAGTCTCAACAATTTGGCCGATATCTTTAGAACGCTCACCTAATTTTTCAACGATTATAGCGGAGCCAATGACTGTCTTTTCGATATTTGCAATCTGGTTTGTAGCCTTATGAATAGCGCTCAGTCCTTGGGTCGCAGCAATGGCAGTTTTATCAGTGGTGTCAGTAACACCGCTTGCACTTGCCGCCATCTGTTCGATACTGGCTGACATGGTCTCAATAATCGAGGCAACGTTACTTACAGAGTGTACTTGATTCTCAGTTTCGCTTGCAACACTGGTAATAGAAGTGGCAACTAGATTAGTAGCCTGGGCCGATTGTTGGGAAGTCGCTGTTAATTCTTCAGCGGAAGCAGCGACCTGTTCACTGGAATTACTTATTTTTGCAGTTAATTGACGGAGATTGTTGCGCATCTTCACTATGGTATCAGCAAGATGGCCAATTTCATCTTGAGATACTACAGTACGCGGTTTATCTCGTAGATCGCCATCTGCAATTTCGTTCACAGCGATAACCATTTTGTTCAGAGGTATGGAAATTGCCCTGGCAAGCAAAATTCCTAAAGAGCCACAAAGGATAAATGCCAGAATCGTTACTCCGAGGATCATTTTGATGGTAAGGGAAGCCATATATGCTCCCTGTCCGTTCAGTTCCTTACCCATTTTTGAATTATATGTAGAGATATCTGCTCGGATCGCTAATGATTTGGCAAATAGAGGCTTACTTGCCTCAAATAGTTCAAAGGCTTCTTTTTGTTTCCCGGCTATAGCAAGTTTAATGATATCACCACGAGCTTGGCGATAGGCTGGCAGTTCTTTTTGCAGTTCTTCAAATTTCTGTTTTTCAAAAGAATCAAGCTCTGTAGTCAGGTACTGCTCTTGTAGTTTATTGATGGTCTTGGTATTTTGGTCAATTCTTTGGATAATCTCTTGCTGCTGAGCCGGAGCAGTCACTTGGATGAGCTCTAACAGCTTTGATTCAGTGTCTTTACTGATGAGGCGAACTTCGTCCATTAACTCAAGGGGCTGGAAACGATCATCATACATCTGCTGGGAAATATTGCTCAGCTTTTGTGCTGAATAGAAGCCTACACTACCGACGATCAGAAGTAAGAAAAGTAAAATGGCAAGTACACCGAGAATTTTTGTAGCCACTTTCTGATTATAAAAAAAATGCATTGGTTTTTGCCCTCCATTTATTGTGCTTTTTAATATCTATCTCCTTAAATTCGGCAAAAAACTACAAAAATCCTTTCAATAATCACTTAAGAATGTGCCAGTAGTGAAAAATTGCAAAATAAAATGAGTAAAGGCAAAGTCATGGAGACGGTTAAACAAAAAACGCGACTCGCAGCGAGTCGCGTCTTTTAGTGCGCCCAGCATGGGCGCTTACTCGTCGGTGCAAGTCCGATACGGGGGTTGATAGTGCCAACCGTTAGCTTAAGACAAGGGTGTCCACCGCGAGGTGG